>TARA_R100001369_G_scaffold33421_1_pt1 | contig 29927 bp, 28 predicted proteins | sample TARA_R100001369 | Tara Oceans TARA_R100001369 (sample SAMEA2621528) | marine metagenome | biome: marine biome (ENVO:00000447); feature: surface water layer (ENVO:00002042); material: "saline water (ENVO:00002010), including plankton (ENVO:xxxxxxxx)" | depth 5 m
GGAACGTATAGAGGAAATGGAAATGATAATGGTCCATGTATAATAACTGAAAATGTAAAACCTGCATGGTTACTTATTCGTGAGTATGGAGCAGCTGACAATTGGGTATTGTATGATAATAAAAGATTAGGCTATAATTTTACTTCAGCAGGTAATGCAGTTTTATATCCAGATGAAGCTAATGCTGAAGAAAATCAAGCATCTAGAGCATTAGATATACTTGCAAATGGCTTTAAATTACGCACATCAAACGCAACAATAAATTCAAATAATGGTCAGTATTTATACGTAGCTATGAGTTCTAATCCATTTTCTTACGGAACAGCAAGGTAATTAACAAAGGAGAACAACAATGTGGGCTTTAGTAGAAAACAATTCGGTAACAAGTGTTTTAAATAGTTTTTCATCTACTATGACTATAGGTAGTCGGAACTACGACAAAAAAGAGTTAAACAATATGTCCGATTCAGGAAAACTAGCAATAGGGATTTACCCTGTAACAGTTGCTTCTCGTTTTGATGAAAACTATTACATTAATCATGATGCTACCTATGCTGTATCAGGAAACACCGTAGTTGAAACTATTACAAAAGCCGCTGACAAAAAACTTACGGATACTGATGAAGTAGATGAAAATAGCGACCCTGTTTTAGATAATGAGGGTGTGCAAGTTGTTACCTTAGGTTTAAAATCTAACGCTAAAAACCAAGCAACTGCACAAGCTAATGGGTATTTGCAAGGCTTTGATTGGCTTATACAAAGAAAAGTTACAGCAAGCACCGCAATCCCAAGTGCTGTTACAACGTATATGGCTGCAATTAGAACGGATCATGGCAATATCTGTACAGCTTTAGATGGAGCAGCAAACATGGCTGCTTTTATAGCTCTTCATACAACAACATATAAGGCTGATAAAACTACTGTTGATGTAATAGCTAAAACACAATCATGGACTTCTGACGCTAATGTGAGGCAATTTAGGAGATAACTCATGGCTCTAACGAAACTTGAGTTTCGTCCGGGAATTAATAGAGATGTTACTTCTTACACAAATGAAGGTGGTTGGGTTGACGGAGATAAAATTCGTTTTCGTATGGGTTTTCCTGAAAAAATAGGTGGTTGGGAAAAATACTCTTCTAGTACGTTTTTAGGTACATGTAGGGCTTTACATAATTGGATGGCTTTAGATGCTTCAAATTTACTAGGTATAGGCACACATTTAAAATATTATATAGAACAAGGTCAGGGTTTTTACGATATAACCCCTATAAGAAAAACAAGTGTAAATGCAACTACTTTTTCTGCTTCTGCTAGTGCAGGATCTAAGATTACGGTAACTAATAATTCTAATGGTGTTGTTCAAAATGATTTTGTTACTTTTTCTGGTGCAGCTACTTTAGGAGGAACTATAACGGCTGCGGTTTTAAACCAAGAATATCAAATAGTTCAAGTTCTCACTGGTAACTCTTATACAATAGCTGCAAAAGACCCTACTTCAGGAAATGCTGTTGCTGCAAATAGTAGTGATTCACAAAACGGAGGAGGTAGTGTAACAGCGACATACCAAATAAACGTGGGGTTAAACACCGAAGTAGGAGGAACAGGTTGGGGAGCAGGTACTTTTGGTAGATCTACTTGGGGTTCTGGACTTGGCGGAGGTATAACAACCGTTACAGAACTTAGATTATGGTCACATGATAATTTTGGTGAAGATTTATTATTAAACCCAAGAGATGGTGCTATTTATTATTGGGATAAAACAAACGGTACAGGTGTAAGAGCGGTTGATTTAACTACCGTCACAGGCCATAATGAAGTTCCTGTAATAGCAAAACAAATACTAACTTCAGACACGGACAGACACGTTATCGCTTTTGGAACTAATCCTGAAGGATCAACAACACAAGACAGTTTATTAATAAGGTTTTCTAACCAAGAGTCTCTTGTCGATTGGGCGGCTACTGCTACTAATTCCGCAGGAGATTTAAGAATAGGAGCAGGTTCTACTTTTGTAAAAGCAATACAAACAAAAAGAGAAATAGTTATATGGACAGACACAGCATTACATTCTATGCGATATATTGGTCCTCCTTTTACTTTTGGAATACAACAACTAGCTTCAAACATAACTATAATGGGTCCTAATGCTGCTGTTGCTGTTGAAGATGTTGTACTTTGGATGGGAAAAGATAACTTTTATATTTATGAAGGCCAAACTCAACAATTACCCTGCACAGTAAAAGAAAAAGTTTTCTTTGATTTTAATATGAATGAAAAAGAAAAAGTGGTAGCTGGAGTAAACTCTAACTTTGGCGAAGTAATATGGTTTTACCCTTCTAGTGGTTCTTCAGAAAACGACAGTTATGTTATTTACAATTATTTAGAAAAAATATGGTACTACGGAAATTTAGCACGAACAGCTTGGATTGATAGAGGAGTAAGAAACTTCCCTATGGCTGCTGATCCTTCGTTGAATTATTTATATAACCATGAAGTAGGTTATGATGATGATGGAGCAGCGATGGTTTCTTCTATAGAATCTAGTCAAATAGATATAGGGGAAGGCGATAAATTTATTTTTATAAACAGGGTTATTCCAGATTTAACTTTTAATGGTTCTACAACGGCTTCACCTTCAGTAGATATTACAATGGAAACACGAAATTATCCAGGAGGAAATTATTTACAAAATGATCCGGAAACAGTTTCAAGGTTAAGTACTTCTACAACAGTTCCTTTTGAAACATTTACTAATCAATTAAATGTAAGGTTAAGAGGAAGGTCTTTTGCTATGACTCTTTCTTCTAATAACACAGGTGTTCGTTGGAGGCTGGGTTCTCCGCGAGTTGATGTAAGATTAGACGGTAAAAGATAAATGTCTTCTCGTGATCTTATGTCTCCAAGGTTGCCTTCCGTTCCTGCGGAAATAACTACTACATATGTTTCTGATTTAGTAAGAGCATTAGAAACATTTTTGCAATCACAAGACAATCCTGGACTAATGCGTGGTACAAAACTTACTTTAACCACACTACCTACCAGTGACACGGGATTAGAAGAAGGAACATTATGGCGAATTGGAAATAATGTTGTTGTTTCTTTGTTAGATTATGTCGTTTTTGATGGGTTACAATCAACTGTTTCGGTTGGTTCAGTGACAGTTAATATAAGTTAGGGTTGCAGAAATGAAAACTTTTGCGTATTATGTCTATAAAGCTTTACTTCAGGAAATTGCTTTACCTGCTTCATTCACTTTAAAACAAAAAAAGGTGCTAACATGAGACAAGGTATAGAATCACTTCCTTTTGAAGTTCAACAAGAAAAAATGGTTCCTTTAGGGGGTATAAACGGTTATACTAAAGCAGCGGATATGCTTGCTGACTTTGGTAGACATGGAGATGTTTACGTAATTCACGCTGCTGAAGGTGAAAACGTCATTCCTATGAAAGTTCTAGATGCTAACCCTAGAATGAAAAAAATGATCTACAAACAAATGGAAGAAATGGGTTTAGAACCAGAACAGTATATTGTAGGTAACGAATTAAATAGTGTGAACCCTATAACAGGTATTAGAGAATTTGGTTGGTTTTCTAAAATATTTAAAAGTGTAAAGAAATTTGTTAAAAAAGCGGCTCCTATTATTTTACCGATAGCAGCACCGTTCCTTTTTCCTTTGATGCCTGTAGCTTTAGCTGCTGGATTAGGTTCGTTTGCAGGGAACTTAATTGGCGGAAGCAGTATAAAAAATTCCTTTAAAAAAGCTCTATTCTCCGCTGCTCTAGCAGGAGTGGGTAATGTCGCTTTTGGTAATATGGCTTCTGGGGCTTCTAATCCTTTCGGATCTAATTTTGGACAAGGGTTTGGTTCTGGTACTTTCTTTGGCTCTAGTATGAATCCTACAGCTGGACTTGGTAATTTTAGCTTTAGTGATGCTTTCACACCTAGTTTTTCAGGTAATTTTGCTAATACTGCAAGTGCTTATAGAACTAATACAGGAATGGCTAACCCACAATTAGGAGGAACTCCACCTCAAGGAGGTCCTACACAAATACAACCAAACAATGCTCCAGGAAGTCAAGGTAATACTGTGAATATGGCTGATATTGGGAATGACGCTGCTGCTTTAAGTGGAGATGTTTCAACTAATATGAATCCAATAAATCAATTAAACAAACCTCCAGGATCCCAACCTAACCTTTTCGAAAAATATGTGTATAACAATGCTCCAAACACAGGAGTAAACGTAGCACCAGACGGAGCTTTATTGCCTCAAAGACAAGGTGAAGGGTATTTAGAAAGCATATTTAGTCCAAACAGAAGTTCTATAGATCCGTTTTCTCCGGATAATTTAACAAAAATAGGTCAAGATGCTTCTTCTGTTTCACAAAATATTGCTAAACTTTCTGATGCAGGTGTTTCTCCAGATTTAATTAACAACATGACAGATAGTGCTACACAAAATATTTATGCAAAAGGTTTAACACCAGCCTCTACATTTAAAGAATATCTTCCAGCAGCCGTAGGAGCAACAACATTAGCAGGAGGCGCAGCATATGCAGCAGGTGCTTTTGATGCACCAAAACCTGGACCAGATGAAAACGGAGACGGTATGCCTGATTATTATATAACAGGACAAGACCTATGGAATCAAGATCCAAACAAATATGGGTTTGGAACAGACAATTTTTATGGTAACAACCCTTATTATCAAACCCCTAACTATATGCCAGTAACCGTAGCAGGAGGTGGGCATATTGCTGGAGCAGGAACATCAACCAGTGATTCAATCCCAGCTATGTTAAGTGATGGGGAATTTGTTATGAATGCTAAAGCAGTTAGAGGTGCAGGGGGTGGTGATCGTGAAGACGGAGCAAGAAGAATGTATGCTATGATGCGTAAGTTTGAAAACGGAGCTGCTTAATGGCTGAAACCACAACACAACAGGTAATTCAAAGAGAAGCACCAGACATTGAGGCATATAAAATTGGCCTTATGGAGCAAGCAAAAGCGTTAACTTCTTCTGAACCAACAGGGGGATTACCTTCTATACAAATAGCAGGACTTGACCCGTATTCTACACAAGCAAGAACATTAGCAAACACAGGATTAGGGTCTTACTCTCCTTTTGTTGCAGCAGGAAACACAGCCGTAGGAAGTGGTCTTTCTAATTTACAAACAGCCCAACAAAACTTAAACTCTTCTTTTGCTCCAGCAACAACAGCGGTAGCAGGAATTCCTACTACAACACAAGCAGGAATGCAAAGTTATGATCCAAGCTCTGCTGTAGCTAATTATATGAATCCGTTTCAAAGTGCTGTTACACAAAACAATATAGCAGAAATAAGAAGACAAAACGAGATTACAAGACAACAAAGAAACGCTGCTGCTGTGAATGCAGGAGCTTTTGGTGGTAGCCGACAAGGTATTGCTAATGCTGAAGCTGATCGTAACATGACTTCATTAATGAATGATCAAATAGCAAAAGACAATTCTGCTAATTATGCACAAGCACAAACATCAGCTATGAACCAGTTTAATAATCAACAAGGAAGACAACTGCAAGGGTCTGATATTAATTTAAGAGCAGGACTTGGTTTAGGGTCATTAGCTCAACAATTAGGACAAACGCAATTAGGTTATGGCGGAACAATGGGTCAATTAGGAGTACAACAAGCAGGAATTGGTGAATTGAACCAAAACATGTCTGCAAAAGATATCGATTTAATGAATAGATTAGGTGTTCAAAGTCAACAACTAAACCAACAACAGTTAGATGCAACTCGTCAAGGTAATTTACAAAACATTTACGAACCTTACCAAAGATTAAGTTATTACAGTGATATTTTACGAGGAGCTCCTTCTTCTCAACAAACTCTTAGTTCTACAACAGCACCAAGCCCTAGTTTGTTAAATCAAGTAGTAGGTGCTGGAATCGGTGGTATAGGGGCTTATAACGCAGCACAAAAATCAGGGATAATATAATGGCAACAAATGACGATGTATTAGGCAGAAGCATGTTTGCAGAAAACTCTGCAAATTCCTCTCCGTTGATACCCCCAATAATGGGCGGTGCAGAAGGAACAGGTATAACTTCTGGTTTAGAACCAGAACAAGCTATGAATCAAATAGCTATGGGTGTTGAAAAAGTAAATTCTGGTATTGACATGGCAGAAGATTATGAAGGAATAATGAATGTTATTCGTGGTGATAATCTTTCTATGGGAGATCGTAGAAAAGAATTAGAAACCTATGTTGGACCAACAGATGCTAAAAAAACACCTGAATCAGTAATCACGCTCCTTCAACCAACTCTTCAATCAATGGCTTTAGCTGAAATGAATCCTGAAGCTATGGGAGGAATGGAAAATATGAATCCAATGGGTGGACAACCCCCTAATATGGGACAACCCCCTAATATGGGACAACCGCCTAACCCAATGGGTGGACAACCCCCTAACCCAATGGGTGGACAACCCCCTAATATGGGAGGTGGTATAACCAACCTCCCCCTGCTATCGGCTGACAGCACTAATACGGCTGTCAACATCCAACCTTCTAACCAAAATGAAGCGATGGCTAGAATGGCGATGGGTGAGCAACCTATTCAAGCTCAAGAAGGGGTTTATTATGATGGATCTAAAAACTTAACTGGTCAAAATTTTAACGCTGTTCAAAACGCTCCTGTTATGGTGACTCCTGATTATTCTAATTTAGACTCTTTTGCAAGTCCTTATATAAAACAATTTCAAGAATATGCAGACCGTACAAAACCTAATAGTGAAGAACTTTTGAAAAAAAGAATGGAATTATCAAAAGATTTTTTAACTCCTATAAAAACAACAGGTCAGTACCAAACAGAGTTACAAAATTTATTAGGGCAAGGCGATAATGATGCTAATGCAACAAACGCTTATCTTGAATTGATGAAGTATGGAGCAAATGTTGCCAATAGTCCGGGAAATTTATTACAGGCTTTAACTACTCCAGCACCAGAATTTGCTGAAGGGTTACAAAACATAGCAACAAATAAAGCCGCTCAAGATAGGCAAATAGCTATAGGGGCTTACGAAGCACAGCAAGCAGACGAAAAGTCTCGAAGAACAGAAAAACTTGGGGTTTTAGATGCTGTTATAACAGAAGAAGGTTCAAGAACTAATTCTATTCAACAAGCAATATTAAGTGTTTCTGCTGAAGCAATGAAAATGGGAATAATGACCCGAAAAGAGGAAGCAGCTCTTATTAACGATGCTACTGTAAAAGCTTTCGCAGCAAACAATGCTTACCAAGGAAAATCTGCAGAAACATGGATTAAAAAAGACTCAAATCCAAGCGGTAAGCGCAACATAGTAACAGTAAGGTACGATCAAGAAGGAGCTTACTATTACGAAGATGGGGAAATAAAAAGAGATACATTGAATTTATACACCCCTCTTGATTCTAATTCTTTAACCGCTTTAACTGCTGGTGAAGTTGATATGTCTAAAGCAGATAAAATACAAATGGTGATTCCAGACAAAAACTCAGAATTAGGGTATGATCAAGTAAACGGTTTTTATAATAACGGTGGTTATTATATCATAAAATACAGGAAAAATGAAGCAGGGGAAGACGAAGCCTATTATGAACAAGCTCCTAGAGGATCAATAGACGGAAAAATGAATGATATAATTAAATCTACTACAACCAATGAAGGAATAACTAAGATTACTTTCTTAAAAGGACCAAACCAAGGACAAACACTTTTACTTAATAATTCAATTTTTCAAACAGATGAAAACGGTGAAAAAGTATTGGATGAAAAAGGAGACCCTATACTTATCAGTAAAAGTACCTACAACCTAGCTTACAATGAAAAACCTTTTGATTACGATAGAAAAGAATTTATTTCTGATGGCAAAGGAGGTCAAATACCTAACCCTGAGTATGGGGTTTTATTAAAGGGAACAGTTCCTTATTTAACTAAAGGACAAAGAAGCGATAATACCTTGTGGGAAAATATGCCTCCAGCTAATAAAAAATCTATTCAACAGAAAAATTACTATACTCAAAACGCACTTAATTCTATAGAAGAAATAATGGAAAGCGATTATGCCAATTATGTTGGTCCTTTAGGTTGGTTAAAACAAAATTTAAGTGGTTTGGAAAAATTTAATATTTTCAGTAGCACAAAAGATTTCGAAGAAAATTTTCTTGAAAACTATAAATCTACTTATGATGCTGCGAAAGTTGAAGTTTTTAAGAAACAAATTCAATCAGCTTTTGCTTTAAGTGATAAATTTGCAATGGCCGAAATGAATACTATTGGAGAGTACGTAGATGCGATTTTCAAAAATCCAGAAACATTTGGAGCAGAATTAAAAGCTCTTTATTCTGAGTTGAGAAATAAATTGGAGCAACAAAAAGCGTTTATGACAAATTCTGTACCAAATAGATATACAACTTTCCCTAGTGGTTCAGATAAAAATCCTTGGAAACTAGATGATATAAAACAACACAACATGATTAGATGGTTACAACAAAAGTCTGGTAACAAAAACCACTTTGATGAACAATACTATTCAGCTTCAGGAGCGTATTTGTTGCGTAATTTTCCAAAGTCTTCAAATTCTGGAATATGGAAAAATAAACCTAACGAATTATTCCAATATAAATTTAATGAAAACCCCTAAAAAAGGAAAAAAACATGGCTGGATTTCCTACCAAAAAAGAATCTGAAAACAGGGATAAAATTGATGGAAAGTCTTCTAGAGAAAGTAATCAGGAAGCACGAAAAACTGAAACAGAAGTAAAAGAGTTTCCACCCTTACCTTTGTCTTTTAAAAAAGCAAGTGTTGCTGATAGAGCAGCACAAACAAGCGATAACTTATTTGACAAAACATATCAAGACTCTATACTAAGTGATACTATTTCAGGTTTAAATAATATTGTAACAGGAATTCCTGATGCTATTATAGCCCAGATTTTAAGATCGTATTCCATTTCTCCTACAACGGGAGAACAATTAATTCCTGAACACCTTATAACTAAAGATTTTTTTAGAAGTATTGTAAATGCTTCTGATTACGAAGAAACTCAAGAAATAGGAGGGATATTACAAAGAGGTGTTGGAGAGTATATCGGTCCTACGGATTTAGGTGGAAACATTGGAAAACAAATGGGAGAGTTTGCAGGATATGCCCTTCCTTTTACAGGACTTACACAAAAAATAGCAAATATTACTCCCCTTGCTGTTTCAAAAATCAACCAGTTTTCTTCCTCTTTAGCTGATAAAGTTAGAAATGTTATTTTTAATTCGTCTGCATCTGCTCCAGGAACAACATCAGCATTAGATGTAGGTTTTTCTGCTCTTTCTGGTGCGTCAGGAGAAGTAGTAGCAGATTCGTTTGGAGAAGAGTATCGAAACTTAGGGGCAATAGCTGGTCCTACTGTTCCTATAGTAGCTTTAAAAACATTGGCTTATACTCCTGCGGCAATGTTTGGTAGATGGGCAGCAAAAAAATTTCCTGGATTTTATACAGATACTCGAGCAGAAAACACTATGAGCAGAGTAAAACTAGCAATGGGCGATGAAGGAGCATCAGACCCTTTTTCAGCAAGAAAACCTCTTACATGGGTCAATACCAAAATACGAAGTTATGGTGACGAAATCGCAGGAAACCAAAACAATGAGGTAATATTAACCAAAGATACACAAAAAAAGGGTGGGCAAATAATTAAAGCAATTAATGACCAACTGGAAGCAGACCCAAAAAACGAAGTAAATATGAAAGAAACACAAAGATTAATTTCTATTTTAGATGAATATGCAGATAAGCCTATAAAATTATCTAAGGGCGAAGAATCTTTAGATAAAATTTTATTGTCTGCTGAAGCAGGTGTTACAGAACGAGGAAGTTTGCCTTTTATAGCAAATAATAATAAAAGAAAAGAAAATCTTATAAAAGCTATACAAAACTTTGCTACAGATAATTTATATTTAAATGACGAAGGAGTAGAAAAAAGCGGTTTAGTTTTATTAGATACTTTAAAAAACAAATATACCAATCTTTATACTGTTAACGAAAAAAACCTTACTTCCAAAATATCTGAATTAAACGCTGCTGAAACTGGGATTGACGCTCTTCCTTCTGTAAAATCTATCGGAGATAACATCAGAAGTGAATTGCAAATAGCTAAAGACAACGCTTCTGAAAAGCTAACAAAAATAGCAACCAAACTAGGAATCAATGATTCTACCGTTTCAGCTAGTCAAGATTCAATAGCAGCATCAAAATTAAAACTAAATAACTCTTTAGGAACAAAAGCAGGAAACGACGGTACTGAAATAGACAAAAACAGTTTATCATCTATTAACCCTTTAGTTCAAAAATTTATTAACTTTGAAGGAAGGTTTTCTTTTTTAGATTGGAAAAGATATCGAGATGAAGTTGGAGCAGCTATAGGACAAGCAGCATCTCAAGGTAGAAACAACGAAGTAAGACAATTAAGCTTATTTAAAGAAGTTTTAGACCAAGATATTGTTTTTGGTACAACAGGAAAATTAAACAAATCTTGGAAAGCATTTACAAAAATGTACGATATTGAGTATGCTATTCCTTTTGAAAACGGCACAGTAAAAAAAGTATTAAAAACATCTAGGGTTACTAGATCTGAAGACGGAAAACCTCCTGAGTATACTTATTCATCTGCTGGAGAAGATGTTGCTGGTGCTTTTTTAACAAACTCTGTTACAGCAGCAAACTATTTAAGAACTTTTCCAAATAGTCCTACAGCACTTCCTGATATAACTGCTGTTTTATTGCAAAACATGAAAAATTATTCTATGCCTCCAGGACAATCTTTTAGTGTAGATAAAATGAATAAATGGATGAATATAAATAAAGAGGTTATAAAAACTCTTGGTCTTGAAGAAGTTTTTTCAAATAACTCAAAATCAATAAAAATAGGTGACGTTGATTTTGCTGGTCCTGCTATTTTAACTAATATGACACAAAGAATAGCTCAGTTAGAAGCAAGAAGAGAATATTTTTCAAAACAAGAGTTAATCAACACTTTTATCAACTTAGGGAAAAAAGGTCAAATATCAGAACTTTCTAGTCCTGATCTATTGTTTGATAACATAGTAAGCAAAAAAGGCGGAAACCCTGTTTTATTAAATAGACTTGCTAAAATAGTAAAAAATATGAACGATCCTGAAATGACAAAAGCCTTTAATAGTATTGTTATAGAAAAAATTATGAATAAAGAAGGCCTGATTGTAGGAGCAATTGATGATACTATGAGTTTAACAAAACTGTATAACTTTATAGAAAACAACAGAGGAGATTCTACTGTAGGCTCTAATTACAGGGGTTTAAATTTAGATAACGTGTTGGGGAAAAAACATGTAGACAATGTTCTTGATTTAGCTTCTATGCTACAAAGAAGTGTGAACCTTGTTGCAAAAAGTGATGTAGGTGCAGGATTAGAGTTTGGTGGTCCATTGAAAAATTTCTATAACCAAATAGGAACTTCTCCTAACTCCATTTCTACAAGAGGAGTAGAAATGGCTTCAGGTCGTGTTTCTGCTCGTCACGTGTTTTTCTATTTAACTTCTAGAGCTTTTAATAAACAACAAGCTATAAAAAACCAACTTCTTATGGAAAGAGCTATTATTGATCCAGATTTTGCTGCTTTTTTAAATTCACCAATACAAGGCGGATCTCTTTCTAAAAAACAACAAGCTATTCTTGATGCTATGCAGATGAAACTTGGGATACCCTCTTTCAGTGCGAAACGATTACGTCCGGGATACAGCGTACCTAAAATTGTTCCTTTTGCAAGAGACGCAACCGAAGAAGAAAAACCGCAACCAGAAAACTATAATCTTCCAGGAATACAGTTAAAAGAAAAACCAGACCCTGTTCCTGTGAGTAACTATAAAAGTCCTTTTATGCCGTCAGAACAATACGCTAGTACGAGGCCTAACGCTCCTATGCCTAATATGGCCTCAAATAATACAATGGTCTCTGACCTGTTTCCTAACGACCCTACTTCTAGGGCTATAGAAAATAGAAGAATGCAGGGTGGCATTGGTTCATTAGCTTAAAGAGAAAAACATGAAAAAGTTTGTAAAAAAATATAAATCTGAGTTTATTGCAGGTTTTATTTTATGGGTGCTTCTAGCTTTTTGTAACAATAGCCATGCTCAAAGCAACACCGTTTCTAGTACGAGCTCTACTGTTTCAGGAACAACAACTGTTGATCGTACTCCTAGTACCGCTTCAGCTCCCAGCGTTGTTATTAATAATCAAGATGTTTGTAGTTTTGCAGCATCTGGAGCAATTCAAACACAAATATTTGGTTTAGCAGGTGGTACAGCCATTAGGGATATGAATTGTGAACGTATGAAATTATCAACAAGATTGTTTAGAATGGGTATGAAGGTTGGTGCTGTAGCTATGTTATGCCAAGATGCAAGAGTATTCCAAGCAATGGAAATGGCAGGGACACCTTGCCCTTATATGGGAAAAATAGGTCTTGAAGCTGCAACAGCATGGGCTGAAAACCCAGACAGAAGACCTGATTATGAGCAATGGAAAAAAGATAATGTTGTAGATAAGGAGATAATAACAGATGAAGAAGCTGCTGGTCTTGGTATTGGTGGTTTGTTGTTCTTGCTCCTTCTCCTTTGATACATGGGGACAAATGCAAGATGAAGGAACTACAACAACAACGGTAATTGAAGAACAAGGTGAAGTTCAAGAAGTTACAGAAACTACTGTTACTATTGAGAATAAAACAACTGGTAATCTATTACATAAAGATACAAGTGTTGTAACTACTAAATACGAAGGGGACATGGATCAAGATTGGGGAGGAATCGGAAGTGCTAGTATGCCAAATTGTCCTTCTCAAGTAGGAGGAACAGGGAAATGTGGCAAAGGAACGTCTAGTACGTTAACAACTTTTCAGCAAAACATAAACATAGCCCAGTTTCATATAGAAAATGGTGGGGCTTTAAACTGGAGTTTAGATGCTTGGCATTCACAAAACAATACAGAACTGTATTTTGAGCTTAAAGGGTACAATAATAATGTGTTGTTATGGACAGATAAAACAGATTTAGCGTCAGGCACTACAGATTACGCAGGTAATTATGATTATTCTGGTGGGTTAGATAAACTGTTTGTATCTGTAGGTGGAAAAAATAATTATTATTTTGATAATGTTCAGTTAGATGTGCAGTACAATGTTATTTCAACAGTCGTTACGACTTACTTACAGTATATAGAAACACAAGTTATGCTTAATGAAACAGTAACATCAACCAATACTTATAATTATGAAGACACAACACCAGAACCCTCTTATGAAGAAATGGATAATTATGATGTAGGTATGCCAGAAATGGTAATGATAGAGGTAATGCCTACAGAAACTGTTGTGTTTGAGCAAACTATAGAGTATGCCCCTATTATAGAAACTAATTCTTTTGAGCCAGAAATAGTAACTATGGAAACAGTAGTAGAAGATATTCAAGAAGTCATGGCAATTCCAGATATACAAGAGCCAGTAGAAATTATAGAAACACCACAACCAGAACCTGAAATGGAACCTGAAATTGTGGTGGTGGAAAATACATCTGAAAAACCTGTTATGGAAGAAATTAAAGAGCCTGTAGATGCTCAAGAAACAGAAGTTGCTGTTGTTGAAGATAATAAACCTGCTGTTGAACCAGAAGCAAAGGAAGAGGTAGTAGAAGAAATAAAAGAAGAGGTCAAAGAAGATGTTAAAGAAAAACCTAAACCAGAACCGAAGGAAGTTGCAAAGGAAGAGCCTAAGAAGGAAGAGGTTAAAGAGGTAAAGGTTGCTGATAAACCTACTAAAAAACAAGAAGCTAAACAAGAAAAAGCCAAGGAGATAATGGCAGGGTTTGAATCTCAATATGATGCAGTAGCACAATTGACAACATTAGCTTTGGTAAACGCTTTAGGGGCAGACATTAAAACATACCAACAAATACCTACTCAAGTACAACCAACGTGGTATGAATCAAAAGATATTTATGCAGAAACTATGTTACAAGATCCATTAGGCAATTACTTTGGAGTAAGAGATAGTTTAGTATTTGAACAAATGTTAGGAGCACAATATGAGTGAATTAGAATTTGCAGGAGTAAAGTTTAAAGGGGGGAAGTTAGTAGGAGTATTGATTGCATTATCAACATTAGTCGGAGGTGCATATGGAACATTTGAAGTCTATAAAGATTATATTGACATGCGTGCTAAGATAAATTCTTATATTGCTCCAGATCTAAGTGGGATTGGTAACAGATTAAATCTTATAGAAGAAAAACTTACTAGCTTAGAAACATTATTAAACAATAAAATTACCAATATGGAACAATTTTTGCAGTCTGAGATATCTACGGCAATGGCATTAGTATCATCAGCACAAGGTGATGCTAGAGATATTCGTAATGAATTACGCAAAGATTTTAATGAAGTGTCTGACCAAATAAGTGCAGTAGATAAAAGGTCAAGAGCTTCTGATCAAGAAACTAGAGGATCAATTAGAACATCAGAAAATGATATAAGAACTTTAATTCAACATGCTGAAGACAGGTTTGATGGTAAACGTACAGCTATAGAATCCGATGCTACCAGACGTAATGAAGCCCTTGATGTTAAATTAAAAGATTTGGAAGATCGGTTAAGAGAAATGTTAACGAGAGCTTTAAATAATCCTTTAGCTGGTCAATAACTTAAATAATCCATTCTTTGTGGTCTTCAGCCATTACTTGTGTGCTGATGTTAATTTTACTTCGTAACGCTTTTAACACTTTTTCATCTATTGTGTTTTCAGCAATAATATCTATGTAGGTTACTTTATTTGTTTGTCCTATGCGGTGAGCTCTATCTTCACTTTGTAACCTAATCTCTAAATCATAACCATTACTGTAATAAATTACCGTTTTAGCTTCTGTAAGAGTGAGGCCATATCCCCCTGTTCTAGGTTGCCCTACAAAAAACCTTAGTGGGTGGTCTGGGTTTTGAAAGTTTTCTACTATTTCTTGTCTTATGTTTGAATCAGTAGCACCATAAAATAAAGCTACCGTTTCTTCACCATATTGTTTACACAGTTCTTTTTTAATAAGTTCTAAATCATGGGTGAAGTTTCCCCATATAATTACTTTTCCATCTATTTCTTCTACTGTAGATAACAATTCAGGGAGTTTATTGGTAGGAACTTCTACCGTTCTGCCATCATCTAATTTAGCAAACCCCGAACAAACTTGTTGCAACCTAATTATTTGTGTTAACACAGTAGATGCACTGATCATACCTTCATCAGCAATAAAAGCTAGTGCGGCTCTTTTCATTTGTTCGTAAAGCATTTTTTGTTCAGGTGTTAATTCTACTACTCTTTTTGTATATACTTTGTCTGGCAAATCTAAACAATCTTCTTTTCTTACACGAAAACTAAAAGGTTCTATTAAAAGGTTTAACTCTTCTAGGTTTTGATACCCTACTATTTGGTTAAAACTATGAGCACCTAAGTTTCTTCGCACCATTTTTGCATATCTGTTTTGAAATGTCCAAAAAGAAGAATGGTTTAACGCTTGGTCTTCTAAAAACTCACATTGTGTGAATAGATCTAGTGGGGATTTAGTAACAGGTGATCCTGTTAATATCCTTCTAAAAGGTGCTTTTTTCGCTAACTTCATTAAGTTTTTAGTTCTTCTTGCTGTTCTAGATTTTATTGTAGTACTTTCATCAACAGCTAATAAACAATGTTTTAAAGTTAAAAATTTATCAGCAGCTTCTACTCCTTTTTTGGTAGAAAAAGCTTCTACATTCATAAGAAATATTTTTAAGTGTTCAGTACTTTCATATAGCACACTTAATTCTTTAGCTTTCTTTTTAGTTTGCTCTGGAGACCATACAACAATGTCCGCTGTTACATGTTCTGGTAAGTGTGTGGGTATTTCTTTTCTTTCCCAGTTTCTATAAACACCCTTTGGTGCAATAATTAATGCCCCTTCAATACGGCCTTTATCATACAACATGGAAATATTATCAATTAAAACTTTTGATTTACCTGTACCCATGTCCATAAAAAAGGCAAAGTAGGGTTTTTCCCATGATTTTTTTAAAGCATCTAATTGATGCTGATAGGGTGGTAATTTAAATCTGTATCTCATAATCCTGCTTTCTTTAGGAATGTAAAGTAATTGTAGCTTAGTTGTTTTAAAAGTAATATAGTTAATTTATCTTTGTTTATCTCTAGTTACTGAACTTTGCTATATAGGGGTGAAATAGAAAAACCTTAAAAACACTTTTTTAACATTTTCCGATATACAATATACAATATCTATCGGTTTTTCCGTCCGATGGACAAAATCGGAGAATAAATAACTATATTTCTTATGTAATTTAGCCCTATTATAAAAAGTAATTAAAAAATTACGGTTGATAAAGTTTTAGTTTACGATATATTAAATATATTTTACAATTAAATTTCACCATGTGGAGAAAGATACATGACTGTTTACATAGTACAAGAAATGCGAGGGCGTGACCTTAGTGATGCTACAAGTTTTGGGGATTTAGAAATACTTCTCCCTGCTAAGTATCAAACAAGTTTTTCTGCCCAACCTACTTTAAGATTATTGGATAGAAAGCTAAAAACATTTAATGATGATGATTATTTATTGTTAGCAGGTGATCCTGTTGCTATTGCTCTTGCTTCAGCTATTGCAGCGAGAACAAATGGGGGTAGGTTAAAAATGTTAAAATGGGACAGAGAACAAAACATGTATTTTCCTTTAGAAGCAGACACTAACCATAACATTATAATAAAAACAAAGGGAGAATAATATGATACCATCATTAGAAGATGTAGCAGAAGAACTACAAAAAGTTGATGAACAAGGGTTAAGTCAAGTTAGTAAATTAGCTAACCAACAACTTAGAGTAGAGGAATTAGTAGCTTCTTTAGAAAAAGATTTAAAAGATGCTAAACAACAACTCCGTAGTATTGCAGAAGATAACTTACCTTCAGCAATGGCTGAACATAATATAACAGAATTAAAACTAGAAGACGGTTCTATGATTTCTGTTTCAAAATTCTATAGTGCTTCCATAACGAAGGAAAAACAATCGGAAGCATTTAGATGGCTTGTAGATAATAATTATGCAGATTTGATTAAAAACCAAGTAGCAACAAACTTTGTTCGTGGTCAAGAAGAAGATGCAGAAGCATTTGCAAGTGAATTAGCTGAAAGAGGTATGCCTGTGAATACTAAAAAATGGGTTGAACCAATGACTCTTAAGGCTTTTGTTAAAGACCAAGTGGAAAAGGGAAGACCAATACCTACCGATTTATTTGGTATTTATATAGGCGATAAAGCAAAAATAACTAAACGAAGGAAGTAAAATGTCAAAAGAAAAAGAAGTAGCCGTAAAAAAAGAAAATACTGCCCCTATTTTGTACGAGGGTTTTGAAGAGTTTGGTGGTGCTGGATTTGGTGAAGTAACAACCGATGATTTAGCAATACCTTTTCTTAGGATCTTAGCACAATTAAGCCCCCAAGTTAATAAAAGAGATGGTGCTTACATAGAAGGTGCAGAAGCAGGACACATATACAATACTGTATTAAACGAAGTATATGATGGTACAAAAGGAATACAAGTAATACCTTGTTTATACCAAAGAAGATTTGTAGAATGGACACCAAGAGAAAAAGGTGGTGGTTATGTACAATCTTACACACCTGAAGATCCAATAGTAGCAACTACAACAAGAGATGAAAGAGGCCAAGATGTGTTGCCAAATGGCAACTATCTTGCAAATACAGCACACTTTTTCGCTATTTGTTTACATGAAACGCTTGGACCACAAAGATCTTTAATTACTATGACAAGCACCCAATTGAAAAAAGCTCGTAAGTGGATAACACAAGCACAAGGTCTTACTGCTAAAGGTAAGAACGGTGTTTATACATTACCTTTAATGTCGCAAGTGTATACTTTAACTTCAGTACAAGAGCAAAACGACAAAGGTACGTGGTTTGGTTGGGAAATACAACGGGAGCGTAGTGTGGATCTTAAAAACGAAGATGATGTAGCTTTGTTTGAAATGGGTCTTAGCTTTGCTAAATCTGTAAAAGCAGGGGAGGTAGAAGTTAAATCTGAAGTTACTGAACCTAAAGCAGAAGCAGACGACGGAATACCATTTTAGTTTAACAGTTCAGTATTAGGGGTTGATCTCCTTAGTACTGCGGAAACTTGGGTTTGTAGAATTGAACATCCTTTGGCTGTGATACAAACCTAAGTTTTCATTTTAGAAAGAATGAAGCATGGTTTATTTAAAAAAAGAATTTCGTGACTTTTTGTTTTGGTATATCCAAAGTCAACCCAGAGGAACAGTTTTTAAAAAAAGACTAGAAGAGTTTTCAGAAGAAGAAATAGAGCAATTAAAATTCACTGCTAAACAATATTTTGATATGTTCACAGAAGACATAAATCAATACCAAAAAGGTTTTGTAAGAGGAAACGGTAATTCTAGTAGTTATGTTCCTAAAGATACCTATAAAAGGGGAAAATAAATGGAACTAGCACAAGCTTTTTTCGAACTATTTAAAGGAAGTGATATAGCTCACGGTACTTTTATTGTAAACTCAAACAGGGCAACCGATGGAAAAAAGCAAGGAATAGCAAAAGTCATAAGAGAGCCAACTACAATTAAAATGTGGGAAGAGCATTTAAAAGGTGGAACAGGTGTAGGTATTATCCCTATTAAAAGTGATAACTTGTGTCATTGGGGGGCAATAGATATTGACCAATATGATGTAAGTCATAAAGAGCTTGTAGACAATTTAAGAAAAAATAAAATTCCTGCTGTAGTAGGTAGAACCAAAAGTGGTGGAGCACATGTATGGATATTTTTAAGTGTTCCAATAGAAGCTTCAGACATGCAGAGAAGAATGACAGAATTATCGGCTTCTTTAGGCTATGCAGGAAGTGAAATATTTCCTAAACAAACAACCATACTATTAGACAGAGGAGATACAGGTAACTTTTTAAACATGCCCTACCATGCAGGAAAAAATAGTGTACGATATGGTTTTGATGATAAGTCAGATGCATTGCCTCCTGAAAAGTTTATTGAATATGCTCAAAAGTTTGTTATAACTCCCGCACAGTTTTTAAAGTTAGATTTTTCTTTTGGTACTTCTCAAAAAGACATAGAGCAAGGACCACCTTGTTTACAACATTTGTGCAGGAAAGGTTTTGGTGAAGGTTCAAGAAACAATGCCCTTTTCAACTTAGGTGTGTATGCTCGTATGTTTGATGATAATAATTGGGAAACTTTATTGCAAAGCTACAATATAAACTATTTGAAACCTCCGTTAAGCCATACAGAAGTAGGAACAGTTATAAGGCAGTTAAAAAAGAAAGAATACTTTTATAAATGTGAAGATCAACCCATAAAACCTTTTTGTGATAAACAACTATGTAAAACAAGAAAATATGGGGTAGGTACAACAGGAATCAGCAATGATTTAAGTAGTCTTACAAAAATAAATGGTGATCCACCTATATGGATTTTAAATGTAGATGGTAATAGAGTAGAGCTTACAACCAATGGGTTAACAGCACAATCACAATTCCAAAGAGAGTGTGTAGCTCAGGTTAATAAGTTTCCTGTTATGGTAAACCAAAGAGCATGGCAAACTCGTATCCAACTTTTATTAGATAATGTAACTATAGTGGAAGTACCACCAGACGCTACTTTAAAAGGTGAGTTTGAAGATTTACTACATGCTTTTTGTTGTGAAAGAGCAAAAGGGGAAGAAAAAGAAGATATACTACAAGGAGTAGGAGTGTGGTTAGATTCAAGAGTATTTTTCCAAGTAAAAGATTTAAAGAAACATCTATCTGTAAATGATTTTAACCACTACACTTCAAATCGTATTACATTACGTCTACAAGATTTAAATGCAGAAAAAATGTTTTGGAGAGTAAGGGGAAAAGGGGTGCATGTTTGGTCTTTACCACAAGCTTATTTTGAAGGTGAAGATACGGAAATACCCTTACCAAAACTCCCTATAATGGAAGGCCTCATTTAATGAACATTGTACTAGGACCTCCGGGAACAGGAAAAACAACCAAGCTGTTGGGACTAGTAGAAATGTATATTAATAAAGGTGTTGCACCTGATCGTATTGGGTATTTTGCTTTTACAAGAAGAGCCGCAAAAGAAGCAGTAGACAGAGCATGTGTGAAGTTTAGTTTAGAGAAAAAAGACTTACCTTTTTTTAGAACCCTTCACAGCTTGGCTTTTTTCCAAGCAGGGTTTACACACAGCGAAGTTATGACTTCAGGAAAATACCAAGATGTAGCAGAATGGTTAAAGATAGGTAAATTCTATAGTGATAAAAACACAGATCAAGGACCATATAAAGATTTTGGTTATGGTGATAAGTTTTTAGAAATTATAAACATATCAAGAATACTTCTACAACCTTTACGGAAAGTGTATAATGAAAGCATTGTTCCATTAAAAACAGATTGGGCTAGGGTTCAATATGTAGCTAATGGTTTAGCGCATTGGAAAAAATCTTATGGGCTATATGACTATACAGATATGTTGGAACAATTTATTATAAGGGAGCTGTGTCCAAAATTAGAAGTAGTGTTTATTGATGAAGCGCAAGATCTTAGCCCTATTCAATGGAAAATGGTAAGATTACTAGAAAAAAACTCAAAAATTTGTTATATTGCAGGGGATGATGACCAAGCTATATTTCGTTATGCAGGGGCAGATGTAGAACATTTTGTAAATTTAGAGGGCAACATTACTTTGTTAGACAAAAGTTATAGGATACCTTTAAAACACCACGTACTTTCTAACAATGTTATTAAAAAAATAGTTGGAAGAAGACAAAAACCCTTTGAGCCTAAAGATGAACAAGGAACAGTTCAATGGCATAGTCATTCAGAAAAGGTAGATATGTCTAAAGAAGATTGGCTTTTACTAAGCAGAACTACTAGGGGAGCACAACAAATAGAAGAAGAGGTAAGGAAACGTGGACATTTGTACACTTACAATGGTTCTAAAAGTATAGATGGTAGGGTTCTTGTTGCTGTACGGTTATGGGAAACTTTGCGTACAGGAGGAGCATTGTCTGCTGATGAGGTAAGATTAGTTTATAAACAAATGCTTTTAAACTCTCAAGTTTCTTATGGCTTTAAAACCATGCCTGAAGGTAAAGATGGGGTATATTATACGATTGAAGAATTGATGAAAGATCATGGTTTATTACATAATCGTCCATGGGATCAAGGGTTGGGTAAAATTAACCAAATAGATAAAGGGTACATAAAAGCTTGTTTAAGAAAAGGTGAATCATTAACCGAAGATCCACGTATTAGGATTTCTACCATTCATTCAGCTAAAGGATCAGAAGCAACTAATGTAATGCTTTTAACTGATACAATGCGGAGACCATATTCTATGTGGAGAAAACTCACTAACTATGAAGATGACGAAGCAAGGGTGTTTTATGTAGGATTAACCAGAGCGCAAAAAGCCTTGCATTTGATCCACCCCATGTATAGTCAGGGGTTTTCAATACCAACATGAAAACAAAAGATATAAAAAAGCTTATCAATTAAAACAGTTACTATAATATATAAGTATATGCAAAGTTAAGCAGAAAAACATAAGGCTCTAGAAAGGAGTAATAACATGGCACATGAAGTAGAAACAATGGCGTTTGCAGGGGAGGTTCCTTGGCATGGTTTAGGAACAAAAGTATCTTCTGATATGACACCTAACCAAATGTTAGTTAAAGCAGGTTTAGATTGGACAGTAAGTAAACGTCCTGCCTATACTGTTAGCAAACCAAATGTTTGGAATATTGTAAACCCAACAGGAGAAGCAGAATTCTTACGTTGTGAAGATAACCATTTCATAGTTAGGGATTCAGATAATAAAGTGCTTTCTGCTTGCGGAGAAAACTACATACCTTTTCAAAACGAAGAAGTATTAGATTTTTTCAAAAAGTTTACTGAAGCAGGTAAAATGAAAATGGAAACAGCAGGAAGTTTAAAAGCAGGTAAAGACATATGGGGTTTAGCTAAACTTGAAAAAGGGTTTAAGTTAGGAACTAACGATGAAATAGAAGGTTACTTGCTATTAAATAATAGTCATCAAGTTGGTAAAGCAATGACCATTATGTTTACACCAATACGAGTAGTTTGTAACAATACTTTAACGATGGCTTTGAACACTACTAATAGCAACCGTTTTAGAATTCCTCATTTACAAATGTTTGATGAAGAAATTATAAATACGGCAGAAGAAGCATTGGGTATTAGTGGAAAACAAGTAGAACAGTTCCAAGAGCAATCTGAGTTTTTAGTTTCTAAAAGAACTAAGCATGTTCATTTAGAAAACTTTATTGCAGAGTTGTTTCAACCTAGCTTGTTAATTGAAAGAGCAAAATCCAACAGCCCAGAAAGTTTACCACCATTAAGGGAAGAGTTTAAACGTACTGCTGAACTTGTTCATGATGCAGTTGAAACTTCTCCGGGAGCACAAATGGCTTCTGCAAAAGGAACTTGGTGGGGAGCTTTAAATGCAGTAACCTATGTTGTTGATCACCAGAAAAAAGCAATGGCTGAAGGCAATGCTCTTCATTCTGCTTGGTTTGGTACAGGAGCAGCGACAAAACGTACTGCTTTACGAAAAGCAATTGAATACGCAAAAGAAGCATAATTAGTGATAAACTAATTGTTGTAGTGATGGTGTGTATTAACTATAATTAGTACATACCATCTTTCCACAGAAAGGGAATTTAATGTCTGAAGATTATAAAACAGTTAATTACTTTGAACCTACCCCTAAAACAAAGTTTTTCCAGTGGATATCAGAACGCCACAGCATTTATCAAAAAAGAGCAGCAGGGGAAATCCCTCCTTGGACAAAAGATAAAATACTCCAAGATTATAAGTTTACAAACCCTTTTAGAGAAAACGACAAAGTAACTATTTGGATGCGTGAAAACTGGACAAACCCAAACAAACACAAATCATGTGAAGAAATTATATTTAATTGTTGCTTGTTTAGAATGATAGGTACAATAGAGTTTGCTACCGAACATAAATGGGTTGGAGAAACATGGGATCCTGAACATACAAAAAGTATTATAGAAAACAGATTGAAAAATAAAAGTAAAACTTTCACAGGTGCTTATATAATCACAAACCAAGGAATAAAAGCACCAAAATCTCAAGTAGTAGTAGATAATTTTTTGAAACCTATATGGGAAAATAAAAAAGCCCTTGGGAAAACAGCTACAGAACATTTATCTTTACAAAAAATGCACCAAGAACTTTCTAAGCACAGAGGTTGGGGTGGTGGAGGGTTTATGTCTTATGAAGTAGTTACCGATCTAAACTATACTTCTGTATTGGAAAAAGCTACAGACAAAATGGAGTGGGCAAACGCAGGACCTGGAGCAGTGAGGGGTTTGAATCGTATACACAATAGAAAGTTAGAAAAAGCCTTAAAACAAGATCAATGTAATATAGAAATGCGTGATCTATTACTATTTGGTAAAGAAAATTCTTATATTAAATCAGTAGTGTTGAAAAATATAAACATTAATGATATAGATATGCGTACCATTGAACACAGTTTGTGTGAATGGGATAAATATGAAAGAGTAAGGTTAGGACAAGGTAGACCTAGAAGCAAATACAAAGCAGAAAGCTCCTTGTTTGCAACCAATGAATTTAAAAAAGGAACAGTAAAATGAAGTTTTTAATGACGATGTACCAAATCCAAGATTATGGGGGTATTATAAACCATGCCGAGAATTTAGCTTTAGGGTTAAAAGAGTTAGGCCATGAGGTTGATTTCAATATCCTTGTACCAAAACACAAGGTCACAAACAGAAGTAAACCACCAAAAGATTTTAATGAATACCAAAAACTAGGGACAGGGTATTACTTTCATCAAGCTAAAGGTTGGTATGCTGTTCCTAAGATACCTTATTTAGATAAGTATGCTAGGCAAAACTTTATAGAAAAAGGTAGCCAATATGATGCGATCTTATGGCACATTCCCGTTCCTACTCTTAGCAAAGATAACCAAAACATAAATGCGTGGACAGAGTTGTATGATAATGGTAGCCGTAACGTGGCTATTATACATGATGGCAACCTACCAAAGTTATATCCGCATTTGTCTTTAGTTCAAGATAAATTTCATTCCTGTGTATGTGTTCATGAATCTGCTTATAACTCAGCAGAAAACATAGGGATACCTAGAAAACTAATTGTAAACCCTTTTGATATGAAAAAGTTAGCAGAGTTTCCTGCTAAAAAGTTTGAAGACAAATCTGGGTTTTCTGCGATACAGGTGTTTAAAGCATGGAAAAGAATGGACACACTAATAAGAGCCATACCATTTTTAAAAAACACTGAAAAGAAAGTAGTGGGAGGAAAAGGCATAGAATATCGTTACATGACTAGTGAAAAGAAATGTAAACCGAAATACTACAATGCAAAAAGTGAAAAAATATGGGATGAAGCTTTGCATTGTGGTATGAAGTATCTTGGAACAGTAAGAAATGATGTAGCTTTTGAACACTTTTCTAATTCTAAAGTACAGATCGACCCTAGTTGGTCTTTAAAGTATTCTAGTTATGGTGCTCATTTTAACAGAACAACAGTAGAAGCTATTATGGTAGGAACAGTTCCTATGGCTACTGACTTAGGAATGATAAACAGTAAAATATTTATTGCAGGAAAAAATTATGTAAAAATTCCTGCTACTTTGTTACCAAAACAGTTTGGTGAACTGATAGATGAAACCTTGTCTAATAAAAACCAATGGCTAACAATAGTAGGAAACAACTACTTGTTGTTAGATAAATTTAGTTTGCATAGTGTGGCTTTAGAATATTGTAATCTTATTACCGAAACCACAGAAAACTTAAAAACAGGAAAGGTAACAGAAGAAATGGCACGTAATGCAAACAAAAACCTATGCTTTTTTAATATTGACAGCCAAATAACCCCTGCTCGATTGCCTCAAACATTGTTCGATGGGGGTAAGTATGCGTAGCTTTTTTGTTCGAAATGTAAGTGAGGCTTTATATTTAGGCGTCCAAGCTTTAAAAAGTCACGGAACAATAATAGAAAGTAGAAACGGTGATGTGTTAGAATTTGATACTCCTGTATGTACTACTTACACACACAGTAGAGAAAGAGCATTGTTTTATGAACAAAGAGATGCCAACCCCTTTTTTCATTTAATGGAATCTTTTTGGATGTTAGCAGGAAGAAATGATGTAGAATGGATAAGTAAGTATAATGGTAGAATTAATACATATAGTGATGATGGTATAAGTTTTCACGGTGCTTATGGTTATAGATGGAAAAACTGGTTTGGGTTTGATCAGTTGGAAACAGCTATTGAAAGATTATCCGCTTTTCCTAATGATCGTCGTACCGTTATAAGTATGTGGGATCCACACCATGATTTAGTTTCTACAAACGATGGAAAAGATTATCCTTGTAACACACAAATATTTTTCTCTGAAAGAAACGGAGACTTAAATATGACTGTGATAAACCGTAGCAATGATATGATTTGGGGAGCATACGGTGCTAATGCTGTTCACATGTCTGTACTTTTAGAGTACATGGCAGCGAGATTAGAATTAGGAGTAGGAACATATTACCAAGTAAGTAACAACCTTCATGCTTATGTAGAACAATTAGATAAATTAAAAGGATTAATACCTGAGTTTGAAAACTATCTTACGATAGGAGAAAACAGATTAAGTTACAATCCTCCTTTATTGGTTGATGATCATACGTGTTTTGATGAAGAGCTTCAAGAGTTTTTTTGCACGAGTCAAGAAAAGTATACCAACAGTTATTTACAAAAAACAGCCGTTCCTATGAAAAAAGCATGGGAACTTTGGAAAAGTAAAGAAATAGACGAAGCTGTAATAAAAGCAGAAACAATAGACGACAGGGCTTGGCGAAAAGCTTGTGTTGAATGGTTACAACGTAGAAAAAATAAAGGAGAAAATAAATGAATAAAGAGTTAAAAAGTTGTTTATTAAGAATAGCATCGAATGATGTAACTGTTTTAGAAATAGCAGAAAAATCGTATGGTGATAGTTGGAAAAAACGTGGGGGGGTTGGTGCATATATGATGTTAGCTCGTAAGTGGGATAGGTTAGAAAACCAAACTAAAGAGCATGCTTATGATATATTTGTTACTGCATTAAATGATAAAAGGGAAGAAGGAGTAATTGATGACATTCGTGATTTGCGAAGATACTTAATGTTAGTAGAGTCAGAAATGTTAATGAGCGAAGGAAAAACTAATGAAGAAGACCCCGAAGCTAATATTTTCAGAGAAGAAAGAGATGAGTGGAAAACTGGATGATGTGTTAACGGCACTTTGTAATTGTGGGGAAGAAAAAGAAGTGACTTTTAGAAACCTAAAAAACAAATGGCCTCAATGTAAAAAATGTAACCAACCGATGAGGATAAAAAGTAATGCAGATACCTTTATTTAAACCACCTACCGAATGGATTATGCCAGATAGTTACCCCGATCTTTCACAATACACCGAATTAGCTATTGATTTAGAAACACGTGATCCAAACCTTATGACAATGGGTTCAGGTTGGGCTAGAAAAGATGGTCATATAATAGGTATTGCTATTGCTGTAGAGGGAAATCAATGGTATTTTCCTATAAGACACGAAATTGGTCCTAATTTTGACCCTAAGTTAACAATGAAGTGGTTACAAGAAGTTGTTTCGGTTGACCGTAATTATGTTTTTCATAATGCTCCTTATGATGTTGGGTGGATGCTCGCTGAAAATGTGCAAGTCAAAGGAAAAATCATTGACACAATGGTCGCCGCACCTTTGTTGGATGAAAACAGATTCAGTTATGCTCTTAATGCTTTAGGAAGAGATTACTTACAAGACAGAAAAAATGAAAGAGAGCTAAGAGAAGCTGCGACTTCGTTTGGTGTTAATGCTAAAAGTGAAATGTATAAACTCCCTGCACAATATGTTGGTGAGTATGCAGAAAAGGATGCTTCTTTAACTTTAAAATTGTGGAAACATTTTCAAGGGTTGATTATTAAAGAAGACATTGCTGATATTTTTGAGTTAGAGTTAAAAGTATTAAAAACCATTATTCCTATGAGACAACGAGGAGTAAGAGTAGATTTAGATAAAGCTTCTCAAATTAAAACAATGTTGAAAGCTAAAGAAGAAACTCTTTTAAAAGAAATAAAAAGAGCTACAGGAGTAAATGTAGAAATATGGGCGGCTGATAGTGTTTCCAAAGCTTTTGATGCTATTGATCTTACTTATCCTCGCACAGAAAAAACATCAGCTCCTTCTTTTACAAAAGGGTTTTTAGTAAATCATGCTCATCGTGTTCCACAAATGATAGTTGAAGCCAGAGAATATAATAAAGCTCGTACTACTTTTGTAGACACAATATTAAAACACCAAACTAAAGGACGCATACATGCTGAACTGCACCCTTTAAGAAGTGATGATGGTGGTACAGTTACAGGGAGATTTAGTTACAGCAACCCTAATCTGCAACAAATACCTGCAAGGCACAAAGAAATAGGACCTTTAATAAGAAGTTTATTTTTACCAGAAGAAGGTTCATTGTGGGGGGCGTTTGATTACTCTAGCCAAGAACCACGCATTGTTGTTCATTATGCAAAACTAATGGGTTTTAGAGGAGCAGAGGACTTTGCTGATAAATACCAAGAAGATGCACGCACAGATTTTCATCAAATGGCGGCTGATATTGTGGGTGTTCCAAGGAAACAAGCAAAAGATATAAACTTAGGGTTGTTCTATGGCATGGGTTCTAAAAAACTCGCTGCTACTTTAGGATTAGAATATGAAGATGCTCAGGATTTATTTGCTACGTACCACGATAAAGTACCTTTTGTAAAAGAGTTAGCTAATTATGCTATTAATCGTTCTTCTAGAAAAGGAATTATACGTACTGTGTTAGGAAGAAGATGTAGATTTGATAAATGGGAACCTACTCGTTATGGAAGTTGGAAAGCAATGTCTTACCAAGAAGCTTATGCAGAACATGGTGCAGCGATCAAAAGGGCTTTTACTTACAAGGCTTTAAATAAATTAATACAAGGATCTGCGGCTGATCAAACTAAAGCAGCGATGGTAGCTTTAGCAGAAGAAGGTATGTTGCCTATGGTACAAGTTCATGATGAGTTAGATGTTAGTGTAGAAAACGAGCAACAATGCAAAAGAATTATAGAAATTATGGAAAACTGTGTAAAACTAGAGATCCCTAGTATAGTAGATGCAGAATTAGGTCACAGTTGGGGGGAAGCTCTTAATGAGTTTAAAGTTGGTACGCCTAATTCATTATTGGAAGGATTAAAAAAATGATAAAAGAAAAATACGAACTAAACGATTACTTGTTAATGAGAAAGTTACATAGAAGGTTACAAGGTGGGCATGTTGCTAGATACCACACACGACCTGAAGTTGGAAACAACCAAGATGTAGCAGGTCATTCTTGGAGAGCATCTGTTATACTTACTACATTATGGCCTGATATTAGTAGAGAAGCTATTTTATGGGTAATTTACCATGATGTAGCAGAAGCAGAATTGGGGGATCTTCCTGCTACCACTAAATGGAATTACCCTGCAATAGCAGAGTTATATAAAAAAGCAGAACAAGAATACGAAAACAGATTAGATTTACCTTTGAACAGAGAGTTAACTAAAGAAGAACAAAGAAAAATAAAAATTTGTGATATGTTAGAGTTAGTGTTTCATTGTAAACGACAAACACAAATGGGAAATACATTGGCTGTCCCTATTTTTTTAAAAGGAATTAAGTTTTTAGAAGATACTTTTAGTGAATTCCCTGAATATGAAGTTGTACAATCTGTTTTAAACGAGCTATCATAAAAGTATGGAAAATAACTTTATAACTTGCTTGGATATTATACTTCTTCACGAAGGGGGTTTTGTTGATCACCCTAAAGATCCCGGAGGAGCTACTAACAAAGGGGTTACTTTAAAAACATACAGAGAGTTTTTAAAAACGGATGTTACTGTAGAAGAATTAAAAGATATTCCTGATGAGCATCTTGAAAGTTTATATAAAGAAAAATTTTGGAACAAACTTTCTGCTGATGAAATACCAAACGGATTAGATTTAGCTTTGTTTGATTGGGCTGTTAATAGTGGTTTTACTAGACCTGCAAAAGCTCTGCAAAATGTATTAAGTGCTGTTGCCGATGGATATATTGGACCCAACACAATTAAAAGCTTAGATAACTTTGAAGGAGACATTCAGGGTTTGATCAATTATATATGTGATGAAAGAGAAGAATTCTACCATTCCCTTTCTACTTTTGAAACTTTTGGCAAGGGTTGGTTAAGAAGAACATCTGAAACCAGAGAAAAAGCATTAGAATTGTATTTTGAAGAGGACGAATAAATGAAATGTTGGCATTGCAAAACAGAATTAATTTGGGGTAACGATCATGAATTAGAACCAGAAGATGATTATGTCATGGTAACAAACTTGTCTTGCCCTAAATGTAATTCTATTGTTGATGTATACAAACCAAAAGATGTTCCTGATGAAAAAACCACATAAAACTTATCTTAAGAAAAAACAAGAAAAGTCAAAACAAAATAAACCTTTTACTATAAAAACTAATAAACCAACCGTTTCTCTGTACATGGGACACCCCCCTTGTACAGAGCATACTTTTTATAGGAGAAACACTACATGAATATATTTGTATTAGACGAATCACCAATTACATCAGCACAAATGCAATGTGATAAGCACATAGTAAAAATGCCTTTAGA
>TARA_R100001369_G_scaffold4961_6_pt1 | contig 29914 bp, 26 predicted proteins | sample TARA_R100001369 | Tara Oceans TARA_R100001369 (sample SAMEA2621528) | marine metagenome | biome: marine biome (ENVO:00000447); feature: surface water layer (ENVO:00002042); material: "saline water (ENVO:00002010), including plankton (ENVO:xxxxxxxx)" | depth 5 m
AGTTGCGGCGATCTATGGCGTCACCCTGACACATTACGACTACCTCGCTCAGTACATGTTCTTTGCCCATCGTGCCCAACACTTGGTACTGCATCACGCTGCCCCCTTCTTGATCGCTTTGGCAGCACCCCTGCCGGTATTGATCGAAGGTTTGCCAACACGAATTAGACAACTTTCTAGGGGGAGGCTATTCACACATGTGCTGCACCCCGCCTACAGGATACTTCAGCAACCATTAATCGCCACCGTGTTGTTCGTTGGGCTTATCTATTTCTGGCTGATCCCCGAGATCCACTTCGATGCCATGCTGAGCGCTGACCTTTATCAGGTGATGAACTGGAGCATGGCGCTGGATGGGTTACTGTTTTGGTGGCTGATCTTTGATCACCGCTCGCCACTACAAGGTGGACTCGGCTATGGTAAGCGAATTGCCATTCTAATGGCGGTGATCCCACCGCAGATTGTTCTGGGTGCCTACATCGCCTTCAGTGAAGAGGTGATTTTTGATGTCTATGAGGTTTGTGGCCGTGCTTGGCCGTTGGATCCTCTCGATGATCAACGTATTGGCGGCCTGCTGACCTGGATTCCAGCCACCATGATGAGCGCTCTTGGAGTGCTTATTGTTCTTAGCTTTATGTTCCGTGACGCTCGAAATGAGGATACTGTTCATGCTCCCCACCCAACTCGCTAAATTACCGCGATCAGCGAGCATCTGGTGCTCGACTTTTGTGTTGGCTTTCGGAATGCCCGGCACGCTGCTCGCTGCAGATTTGCAGATCTCTGATGCTCGTATACGACTACTGCCAGGCGATATTCCTGCAGCAGGCTACTTTACCCTCACGAATACCGGTGAAACAGGCACCACGCTGATAGGGGCGGATAGCTCGGCCTTTGATAACGTCACGATACATCAAAGTGTCAGTCAGGACGGTTGTCATTTTCAACAATTGTTGCGACTAAACAATAATTGCTGCGACAATCTCTATGTTGAGTTTACATAGAGCGCGCCCTTGTGACCGTTTCCCTCAAACAATACAGAACCTTTAGGGAAACGCTGATCAATTTGTCTCTGGGCAACTGAAGCGCTCAATGTGGCCCGAGTATTGTCTCCGCGTTCACTATTTAGCCGCTGTCGGTGGCGTTTTTTACCTGGCAGCCGTGTTTTCCGGCTGCCAGACCGAATTCAAGACGCACTTACCCCCTTAGGGTGTTTCTGGCATCGTCCAGCGAGTACCAGGTTGGCCAACGCAAATAGGCTGAACAGCTGCGCTTGGTTCTTGGTCAGCCCTTTGTAGCGAACCTTGCGATAGCCGAACAGGTTTTTGATGACATGAAACGGGTGCTCGACCTTGGCGCGGATACTGGCTTTGGTCTTTTCGAATGCCAGCAGCAGCGTTTTCTTCCGGCTGTCTTCCATTTTCTTAATCGCGCCGCGCCTGGCAGCGGCACAGCACCGAGTGGCCGGATCCTGCTTATCTTCACCCAGGTATTTCCCCATGCCGAGATAACCCGCGTCGCCGTATATCCGTTTGTCATCTTCACGAACCAAATGCCCCGTCATGGTGACATCGGCGACATTAGCCGATGTGGCGACCACACTGTGGGTCAGTCCGGTCACGGCATCGACGCCGATATGGGCCTTCATCCCGAAGAACCATTGATTCCCTTTCCGGGTCTGCTTCATCTCCGGATCGCGTTGCTTGGCCTTGTTCTTGGTGGAAGGCGCAGCGGCCACAATGGTGGCGTCGACGATGGTGCCTTCACGCATGAACAAGCCTTGCTCAGCCAGACTGGCGTTGATCTCCTCGAAGATCCGTTGGGTCAGGGCATGCTTCTCCAGAAGGTGGCGGAAACGCAGTAGCGTAGTCGCGTCAGGAACACTCTCAATGGCTAGGTCGATACCGATAAAATCACGCATGGCTTGGCTGTCATAGATAGCATCTTCAAGCGCCTCGTCGGCCAGTGCATACCATTGCTGAAGAAAGTAGACCCGCAACATCCGTTCCAGGCCGATGGGTGGCCGTCCGCGCTTGCCCGCCGACGACGGAAAGTAGGACGGCGACAACGCCTCGATCAGGCGTTGCCATGGCATCAAGGCCTCCATCTGCGCCAGAAACCGTTCCCGGCGGGTGACCTTCTTCTTGTTCTGGTGTTCAGCCTGAGCAAACGAGATCTGCTTCATTGGAAACTCTGTCGGACAGTGGAAGACTATATTTTACCCTGCCGGTGGCACTTAGGCAGCCACGGCTGTATTTATGCAGCGTTTCCTTAGCTTCCCAGATGGCACTCTCAAAGACGAAGCTGAGCGCTTGGTCGTTTGGTGGTATGGGCCTATCTTCAAAAATACTCGCTCACAAAGCGTCCCTAAAATCTATGTGTTTTTAAGACCTATTGATCAGTGGAACAATTTAGGAGATGTGATTAAGCGTGAGACGGTCTTAACGCATGTGGGGCTATTGAGAATAGGGTCTGTCTGGGAAAAGGGGGTGAGCAACTCCCGCATCGCGTTTGATGAGAAAATATTCCCCGTTTCGTTCTCCCCTGGCGGCTGGCGGATTATCTCCTTAGACGACTTGCACAAAGCAGGGCGCAGCCTCCATACCCCCTTTCATGATGCAAGCTATTTACCACTGGATAGAAAGCACAAATCGTACCTGATTGAATTTGACCTCCCAGATGGCAAACATCTGCTCATCCCTTGCACAGAATTTTTTGCACGCGTTTACGGTCGATCCTCTGAAATAAAGCGTGTGCTCGCCACTTACTGTTGGGAGGAAGTCAAAGAACGGCTTTATCGACCGCTTAATGCGCCCCCATCGCCAGGAACCTGGCCTGTCAGATTTACATATCGTGTTCATAGGCACGATGCGATTTTGCTCGCGCACATGCTGTACGACCCCTATGCCGAACAAGCTGCCAGAAATATTTATTCGCAGACTGAAGCCAGCTTCCCCCAAGATAAGATGCTGTTAAAAGTCACTCCCTGGTTTCAAGGCAGCGGGGAAATCTCTGTTTCTGGCGTTCCAATTGATGATGGCAACGCATTTCTAGGCTTGCAGATATTGGGCTGTACCCAGCCCGACGGTGCCACGATCCACCGTGAAAGAGAGAAATCAACGCCGATATCAGCCACCGATGGCGACGACGCACTACCTCAATTTCCCTATAATCAGCTTCAAGATATCCCCGATGTCATTGACCTTACGGATGATGACGAGCCTGACCATGGTTCATCTTGGCTTGATCTTCCTGAGGACGAATTCGTTGTTCTAGGTAAGCCCCGCGCCGTCCTTGATAAACAATATATTCAAAAAAGCGTACCCAGTAAACGAGGCGTTCCGGTTCCTGGTGACGAAACCATTTTCTCCACCGGGGAGCCACATGGATCAGGAAAGGGGGTCGGACAGGCCTCTATTCACGCTCCTATTACACTGGGGTCGCAGGGATTTCTACGTGATATGTGGAATGCGCTGCTCTATTTACAATCTGCTTATCCCAAGTCGGTTCATAGCGTTAGCTGGTTTACCTTTGAAGATGGCTTTAGCACTTCCCCCGACCCTCGATTGATCAGCCTCGAACCTTTCGAAATAGACGACGATGTTGAAACGTCAGTCGCCAATTGGGTTTACATTGATACTCAGACCAAGGTATCTCGCGGGGTGCTCGTCATTAGGGTGCATGTGTTAGATCAAACACTCTATCTCATGGAACTCCAACGCCGCCCTCCTAAACCCAGAGCTGACGGAAGTGAGGAGGTATCCAAACCTCCCTCCTACAAAGGTTTAGTATTCACTCTTAACCATCAAGGTCGCTTTGAGAGTTGGTTACGCCAGGTGCTTTCCAACGTGCGGCTCGTCCAAGGTGTCGTGCAAAAACTGACCGACCACAGTCCCGAGTTTGCCGACACTTTCAAACATCCTAAATCTAAAAGCGAGAGTGTACCTTGTGAAGCCTCTGTGCTTAATGCATTTAGCAAAGTTGGAATTACACGCGATGATCTAGCTTAAAACCTGGATTTAACTCATAGCTAGGTGGCAAGAAGACTACCTATAACTAAAGCTATAAATTTTTACTTTTGGATTGTGCACTGAATTTCTATAGCAATTCATAGGAGAGAAGGTTCTTGGCCATCTAACTACATAAACAGGCTACAATCCCACTAAACTCGTGCTGAGTTCCAGGCAGAACCCACTAACACCGGAGATAGCGAGCTGGTTAACCAGTATGCGGCCTGACCGATTCGACTATCCGCCGTTGGCCTCCCCCCCAGCGGCGATGTTATGGTCTCGATAGTACCAAATATCAGCCTAATGCTGATGGCGTGCCGAAGTTTGCTACCCCAATAAATATAAAATTATTAATGTTCCAACTCCTGCAGTTCCTAATGCGTTGAGCGTATCTATCAAATCATTTTCAACTATTTTTAATACACTGACAGAATCATAGCGTCCAAGTAACTGTGATATACCATTTGACGTTACACTTAATGCGGCGATGGTAATCTCGATTTTTTCTATTCCTGTTAACCACAGCAGAGTCGCTAGCAAAGTAATCAAAACAACGCTAGCTCTAAAGGAAAGCCATTTAGCAGAATGAATAGATGAATTGACACCGCCTAACAAGCCCTCCTCTGTTGCCATTTTTTTGGGTAGCAGCCGTCTCCAAAAACCTTGGCTGGAGTCCAATAAATGCGATAAAACCATATGCATACACCAGAATAATTGAGCAGAATGGATAGCAGCTTGCCATGGAATACTTAACGATCACTTAAGCATTCATTAATTGGCGAGGCTCCGGCACGTTTGGCTAATATCTTTTGCCTGCAGGTAAACGTCCGTTGCTACGTCAAGCAAACCCAGCACACTGTGAAATAAGTTATCGTGCGAGGCGGCTTGATCAGAGACTTGGCGTAAGCAGTCCGTATCAAGCCCTTGTTGCTGTGAAAATGAGTTGGAAAGCCACCAAACCATAGGCACATGCGTCTGTTCGTCAGGGGCAATGGCGTAGGGAATACCGTGCAAATAAAGCCCTTTTTCGCCCAGTGATTCACCATGGTCAGAGAGATAGATCATCGCCGTTGCATAGTCTTCCTGACGCTTTAACGTCTCAATTACCTGATCCAACACAGTGTCGGTATACAGAATGGCATTGTCGTAGCTGTTGGTAATGGCGTCTCTTGAGCACTTGGCTAAATCAGCGGTGGTGCAAGCGGGAACAAAACGTTCGTAGTCATCAGGGTAGCGTTGGTAATAGCTGGGACCATGGTTGCCTAGCTGATGCAGCACGACCACCTGATCAGCTGAGGTACCGCTAATTTGCTTGGTCAAGGCTTGAACCAGTGCTTCATCCAAGCATCGCCCATCTTGACACAAAGACGCATACTCCTCTGGCGAGAGCGCTTTTGTTGTCACTCCGTCGCAGACACCTTTACAGCCTGACTGGTTATCAAGCCAGGTGACCTCTAACCCGGCGTGGGCCAATACGTCCAGCAAGGATTCATGTTGCTGAGCATAAGATTTAGCGTAATCGTCACGCCCTGGTAATGAAAACATGCAGGGTAATGATACTGCTGTGCTTGTACCGCATGAGGAAACATCTGAAAAATTGATAACGTCAGGCTGCAGGGCAAGTTTAGGTGTGGTTTGGCGTTCATAACCATTTAACCCCCAATTCGCCGCCCGTACCGTTTCGCCCACCACGATGACGAGAAGTGTGGGCTTGTCACCCGCTTGTGAACTGATACTGGCGTCCTCACCCACTGGGGAACGCACCGTATTCGCGGAAGCGTGTTGGCTGGAAAGAGCCTGCGCCATCGAAACAATATAATTACCTGGGGTCACCAAATAGCGAAGCTCTTTATTGTTGCGCATGAGTGACGACACTTCTTGGTAAGATAAGAAAATTGCGAACAGCAATATAATAGTGCTGGCAAGGCAATAAGCCGAGCGACGCAACATTGCCTTCTTCCAGGTTGAAGGTGTGATTTTAACGCGCCAAATCATGACGGTAGGCAAGCCAAAAAAGATCGCCAAATGAATCAGTAAACCAGCTGTGAGAAGTTCCTGTGCTTCGTTAGTGTCCGTTTGAAGCACATTGTCTAGCATGGAGGTGTCAAAATAGGTGCCATAGTAACTGGTAAAGTAACTGACAAAGGCGGCAATCAGAAACAGCAAGGTTAATAAAGGTTTTACCAGCGTTCGAAAAGCAAGGCTCACGAAGACCAAATAGTTAAGGCAGGTCATCACCAAAAACATATTGGCAAAGGTTAGCCACGTCTGGACGGCAAGAGGGTCATAGCCAGCAAAGGCTTGTTGCCAAAAAGGGACATTGTAAAAAACACTGAATATGACAACGCCCCATAAGACAAGCTGCTCCGTACTTAATGTAGGGCGATAATGCCAAGCGGTGCCTACAATTTTTGAAGGCAATGATAGCAAAGGACGCATCGAAAGGCTCTCTGTATGAAAAGATTAATGAACGCTGGTGGGTAATAAGAATCTTGAAAGGACAAAGCTTACGGTCCAACAAATCATGACGGTCCAGAGGTCGTGGGAGAGAAAGTGCGCCCCGCGGAACTGTTGAGTGATTCCAAACGTAAGGCCAAGTCCTAAACCCAGTGCAAGCCCTGCCCATCGCCAGTGGGGCCGTATGGCGGTAAAAAAGAAATACAGGGCTATCCACGTATATCCTGCGCTGGCATGCCCGGCGGGAAAGCAGGCGGACGCTGGCATTGAGGAAGGCCTTATGTTGAGCAAGCCAATAAAGTCTCGTGCCCCACCATAGCGAACTAAATCCCAAGGGCATTCCATGCTCACCAAGTGTTTAATAGTTGCTACAAGTAGCGCTGAAAGAAGCGTTGCGGAAAAAAGATATAAAAGCGGAGTTCGATACACTTTAAAGCGAGCAACCACGGTGCTTAGCATCAAAAGGAGGAGTGTGATTAAACCCATCGTTAAGCTTAACCATTTACCACCTTTATGAAGAACATCTTGGGTAATTAAGGTATCTTTCCACGCCCAGGCATTACCCTGAAGGCGATATATAAAATCAGTTATGGTGAAATCTATTTTTAAAACACTGAAGACTGACATGGCGATTAGAAATAAAAGCCATGCTGATGCTACGGGTTTGAGAACATTTAGTAGAGCAGCACGCATAGCCAAATACCCATCATCATAAAAATGGTCATCATGACGGCGGCAGCCCCCATGTCTTTAGCACGCCCGCTAAGTTCGTTATGTTCTAGTCCGATACGGTCAATGGTGCTTTCTATGGCGGAGTTAATGAGCTCCACTATCACTACAAGTGTGAGCGAAGAAAACAGCAATGCTTTTTCCACAGAAGTGACATTAACAAAAAAAACAAAAGGGTAGAGAATGAGACAGAGCACCACCTCTTGTCTAAAGGCAGATTCATTTACCCAGCAAGCTTTTAAACCCGACACTGCATTCATAGAAGCGCGGAAGATGCGTTTAACACCCGTGCCATTAGGTTTTGACGTAGTTGAGATAGGCAAGACAGTACTCTCGATAACGTAATAGTAGGGTCACTATAAAGCGCAAAACTTAACGAACAGTTATGCGCTTTAATTTAGTAACTAGAATACAGAGGGTCAGCACTGGGTGGTGGTGTTACCCACTGTGTTGGTTGGTTTGTTGCCGAGGCCGGTTGAACGGGAGCCGTTGAGTTTTGTCCGTCAAGATTAGCGCGTATGGCTTCTATTACCGTGCTGATCTCTGGGCGCCACAGAATAGTGTCATAGGCTTCTCGTGGTACGAAGGCGAGTGATTTTTTCTGGCGTACCAGGGAAATAGTGGCTACATCGAGTGCTGCCGCTAAGTGCATAGGCCCGGAGTCTGGCGTCACGAGTAACTGCGCACGCCCTAGAACAGCGGCAAAGTGCCGGATAGGAAGCGGTGGGCATAAGCTACCATACAGCGATGACCTCAAATGCTGCTCAATAGGCGCTAGAAGCCTAAACTCCTCCGGGCCAAGAAATACGACATAGCGCATTTTACGGGCTTCCATGGAATCAATGAGCATTAACCAAAATTCCAACGGCCAACGTTTGTTTTGATGCCCACCAACGAAGATCGCAATAAAATTTGTATCTGATGATTGATGGCTATGAAGGCTTACTAGCTTTTGTATTTTCGTTATTGCCTGATAGCGTTCCTGCTCTGTTAACTGGAGCAATGGCCGGTTACGGCAAGCAACACCGAGCGGACGAGTCAAATTAACGATGGCATCGTAGGCATGTGATGACTTGCCTTCCGCCTCAATGTTGTACCAACGCTGGTGACCTTTACCTGACCCCATGCTGTACCGTGCCCCAATTAACCGGGTAACGATAAAGCCGCTCGTTGATCCTCCGCTCACTTGTACCGCCAAGTCATAGCGTTGTGCTCGTAAACGTCGTAATAGTGTCACACACTGCCAAGGTCGAAGAATGGCGGTTCTCGACAGTAAATAAAAATGATCAACAGGACGTTGCTGCAACAGTGGCCATGTTTTATCAGTCGCTAAATAATCTATGCGTGCGGAAGGAAAACGGTCACGAAAAGCATCGATGACAGGAGTGCTGATTAGCGCGTTGCCCAGACGAAAATTGGGGCGAATAATGAGGATTTTTTCTATTCCCACAAGGCTGTCAATGGTTTCTGTTGCAGGCGCTTTGACGATATACCGTATGCCTCCCAGTAAATATCGCTTCATTCTTTTTTCTAAAAAACGGGCCATTATTTTTAAATAATAGTTTGTTCTAATCAATGTTAGCAAGTGCATACTCTGGCGCTCTGTTCAGTTAATAAAAAATGACCTGCCCACGATAGCGACAGGGCAGATTCAAAATGACCGCCATTGAAGGCACTGCTTTGGCTTTGCCCATGGCGAAAGATGAAGCTTGAGCCTAAATAACTTAAAGAAGAGTTAAGCAGCGCAAGAGATTCGCAAAAATAGAGTGGTGGGCTTACTGGTTGGATTAGATGAGGTTGTTTTTTTTTGGAAGCCCCCTCTGTCAGCCTTGTTGTCCGGTTGGTGATATCGCCTAAATCTAATCCAGAGGGAGCGGCATGGAGTCCTTGTGCCACGTTATTCTGCAGAGCGTAAAGCAGCCGTCCTGAAGAAGTTGTTACCACCCCATAATCACAGTGTGGCATCGGTAGCAACAGAGGAAGGCATCTCTGACGCGACGCTGTATAGTTGGCTAAAACAGTGTCGAGTAAAAGGAGTGCCTGTGCCGGGTTACACCCAAGGCGACAGCGAATGGTCGCCCGACGCCAAGCTCGCCGTGGTCATCGAAACCGCCACCCTGTCAGAGGCGGAGCTTGGCGCTTACTGCCGCGAAAAAGGCCTTTATCCCGAGCAAATTCAACAGTGGAAAGCGGCTTGCCTCGAAGGCGCTGGTCGGCAAGAAGATCAGGAAAAAGCGGCGCAAAAGCAACGTAAAGAAGACCGTAAGACCATCAAGCAACTCAAAGCGGAAGTGCGACGCAAAGACAAGGTAGTGGCAGAGACGACGTCGTTACTGGTGCTCTCAAAAAAGCTCGACGCCTTGTACAGCGAAGATCCCGACAGCGGCGAGGACGACTAACGCCGCTCGACGAACGTGCAAGGCTTATCGCGCTATTTGACGAAGCGGTTATGGGGGGCGCTTCCCGCTATCAAGCAGCCGATATTATCGATGTAAGCGAGCGCACACTAAAGCGTTGGCGATCTGAGTGTGGCACTGTTGTTGAGGATCAGCGTCCACAGGCGGCACAAGGGAGGCAGCCGCATCAGCTGACGCATGAGGAAAAGCAGACCATTTTGAACACGTGTCATCGTCCCGAGTATCAGAGCTTGCCGCCGTCTCAAATCGTGCCCTTACTGGCAGACAACGGCGTCTATCTGGCCTCCGAATCGTCGTTTTATCGGGTCTTGAAAAAGCATCACCAGCAGCATCATCGTGGCCGTACGAAAGCACGCCGCACAGTACCCGCGCCGACCAGTTTTACGGCGACAGGGCCGAACCAGGTTTGGAGCTGGGATATTAGCTATTGCGCCTCCGTTGTACGAGGCCAGCACTGGTATCTCTACCTGATCATGGATATCTACAGCCGCAAAATCATTGCCTGGGAAGTTCATGAGACGGAATCGGGCGACTTGGCTAAACAGCTGATGGAGCGTGCATTATTGCGTGAGAAATGCTGGCATCAGCCGCCGGTGTTGCACTCGGATAATGGCGCGCCGATGACGTCCTATACGCTCAAAGCGAGGTTAACCGAACTAGGGATGTTGATGTCTTACAGTCGACCGAGAGTAAGCAACGACAACCCTTACTCGGAAGCGCTGTTCCGTACCGTCAAATACTGCCCAGCATGGCCCACCAAGGGCTTTACATCGCTGAGCGCGGTACGAGAATGGATGTTGGTGTTCGAGCGGGCTTACAACGAACAGCACCTTCACAGTGGCATCCAATATGTCACGCCAGCTGACCGGCATCGTGGCGTTGATCGAAAACGCCTTGAACGTCGTAAAGCGGTTTATGAAAGCGCTAAGCGTCGCTATCCGAAACGCTGGTCGGGCAGCACCCGAAACTGGGAGGTCACTGGTTCAGTGTCGCTTAACCCAGGGAAAGTGCAGGAAATCGAGCGTAATAAAAAGGCTGCTTAAGTGCAGCCATTTGGACAACTGGGTTGAAAATCACCGGAAGTAAGATTCCGTATTTAAGAAAAGCTTAAGTTTTGGAGGCGACAATAGCGGTTTGTCGATTAAGGGGATCAGCATGCGCGCACTATTAATAGAAGATGACCCCTTGCTTGGGGATGGCATTAAAACGGCACTTGAGCGCGAGGGCTACACAGTCGATTGGTTTATGCTTGGCCGAGAGGCAATCAGCGCTATCGGCAGCGAGACCTTCAGTGTGATTATTTTGGATCTTGGACTGCCCGATATGGACGGTATCCAGGTACTGCATTTACTCCGACAGCAATCTACTCTGCCTATTCTGATTTTGACGGCCCGCGATGGGATGGAAGACCGTATTGGCGGCTTAGATGCGGGGGCGGATGACTATGTGCTCAAGCCTTTCAATTTGCAGGAGCTACTCGCCCGTTTGCGTGTCGTAATGCGACGCGCTGAGGGACGTGCCTCGCAAATATTGACGCTGGGAGCACTGAGTATTGATGAGGCCCGCCATGCGGTGAGTTGGCGAGGCAAAGACGTAAAGTTGGGTCGACGCGAGTATGCTTTATTGCTAGAGCTAGCTAGGCATCCGGACAGGGTGTTATCTCGCCCTCGTTTAGAAAATTTGCTTTACGGCTGGGGCGACGAGGTAGAGTCCAATGCGGTGGAAGTTCACATTCATCATCTGCGTAAAAAGCTTGAAAAGCATCTGATTATTAACGTGCGCGGGATTGGCTACCGACTGGATAGCCAGGCGCAATGAGATCGATACGGCATTATCTGCTTCGCACGCTAGCCATTACCATGGTTGTCGCGGGGGGCGTTGCGGTTACTGCGGCTTACTTAATTACAGATCACGAGTTAGAAGAAATTCTCGATACACAGCTCAGTCTGCATAGCCGGATTGTGGCTGGCCAACTCGATCCAAACGCCACCATTGACGACTATGCTCGCCTGGCTTCACGCATGGGCCTTCCAGAACATCCGGCTCAGCTATATCGCGACGGTAACTCAGTGCCCGTGAGCAGTTCTGAATCAGGTCCCAAGCTTTATCACGAAGAAGAACTTAAATTAGTACTGGGTTTTTGGAATGCCGATAGCTCTCCCAGGCTGTTAGGGGCCAGTTGGAGTGATGCAGGCCCTTTCCCCGCGCCTTTAGGGGAGGGTTTTCGCTGGGAAAGTTACAATGGTCATCGCTGGCGGGTTTTCAGCATGTTCGATGTTGCTAGCGATACCTGGATTAGCATGGGGCTACGAGGTTCGTTTCATGATGAAGTAGTGGAGCGCATCACCTGGAACAATTTATTGCCGATGCTCTTGTTGCTGCCACTCCTCCTTTGGCTGATGAGTCGTATTATCCGGCGGGGTATCGCGCCTATTCAAGCGCTTTCCAGCCAGGTACAAGGCCGCTCCGCCCACGACCTGCGTCAAATCGATAACGCGGTTCCTCAAGAGCTTAATGGATTACGCCAATCGCTAAACGACTTTATCGCCCGGTTGAAAGAAACGTTAGAGCGCGAGCGGCGCTTCACTGCAGATGCGGCCCATGAATTACGCACGCCCTTGGCAGCGCTGAGAATCCACTTAGATAATGCGCAGGCAGGGGGAGAGCAATCATTACAAAAGGCTTATGTCGGGGTTGAGCGACTTCAGCGTGTGGTAGAGCAACTACTTATTTTGGCTCGATTGGATCAAGTTGCCACAACCTCACCGGCCACTATCGACCTTTATCCGATTATTGCTGAATTGTTAGCCGAGCTGTGGCCACTCGCTGAAGAGCGAGATCAGCACTTGAGGCTAACAGGCTTAACTCGGCTGGAGGTTCGCGCCGACGAAGTCGAGGTGGGAATTCTCTTTCGTAACCTACTAGATAACGCCTTGCGCTATACGCCGGGAGGCGGCCAAGTGGAGGTAGAATTAGCGCTTTGGGAGGGGTTGCCTCAACTCACGGTGAGAGACACTGGCCCCGGGCTCCCCGAGGCACTTTTGGATAAAGTCACTGAGCGCTTTAGGCGAGCGTCTGGCCAGGGCACCACCGGCAGCGGATTAGGTTTATCGATTGTCTCGGAGTTGGCTCAGCGCCAAAACGCACGCCTTACGCTTAGTAATCGCACGCCCAACGGTCTAGCGGTCAGTGTGACCTGGGAGCAAAACCAACATCAAGATCGTTGATTAGTTTGCTGGGCTGGTCTTCGAACTTAACTGCGTTTCCACCGATATATGCACCAGAGAATCGCACTGTTGCTGAATGCGCTGTCGGTAAATGTCAGGTGATTCTGGGGTGCCCGAGACCAGGGCGACAATCGCTGCATGGATATTAGGGCCAATAGACCAAATGTGTAAGTCGGTGATATGAGTTTGCTCGTCTTCGATAGCCTTTTTAACCTGTGCTTCTAGTTCACTGCGCTGCTGATCAAGTAATACGCGGGCAGTATCCTTAAGCAAAAGCCATGACCATCGGGTGATCAGCACGGCGCCAACAATGCCCATGGCCGGATCCAGCCAGTTCCAGCCCATGTATTTACCTGATAGTAGGGCGGCAATCGCCAGCACTGACGTCAAGGCATCGGCAAGTACGTGAAAATAGGCCGCCCGGCGATTGTGATCGTGGCTGTGATGGTCATGGCCATCATGATCGTGTCCATGCCCCTCTCCACCTAATATCCAAGCCGAAAGACCATTGACTGCAAGCCCTATAATCGCCACAAAAATCGCCCCGTTAAAAGAAATCGCCACGGGATTGATAAAACGATCAATACTCTCGATGACCATGTACAGCGCGAATACGGCTAGCAAAATAGCCCCGGTGAAGCCACCTAGGGCGTTAACCTTGCCGGTGCCGAAAGAGAAGTGTGCGCTAGTGGCATGACGACGTGCATAAATATAGGCGAAAGCTGCAATGCCCAACGCCACCGCGTGCGACCCCATATGGAGACCATCGGCAAGTAAGGCCATTGAGCCATAGGCAATACCGGCGGTAATTTCCCACACCATCATGACAAGGGTGAGGCCAACCACCAACAGCGTGCGGGTCTCGCCGCTGCGTCGTTTATCCTGATCGAAAACGTGATCATGCTGCCAAGCACTAAGGTTATGGTGCATTGGAATACTCTCCATTGAGATAGCTATTAAATGAGATATCCATTAAAGGTAACGAGCAATAGCCTTGAAATCCTTGACATGCTCACGTTGTAAGGCTGTTAAAGGCCCGACTGCCGCTTCCATACAGTGGTCGATGTGATCCTGCACCAAGGTTTTTTTGGCTTGTTGAATGGCTTTCTCAACGGCGTGGAGTTGCTGGGCAATCTCTAAGCAGGGCCGCTCGTCTTCTATCATGTTGGTCACGCTTTGAAGGTGGCCGCGTGCTCGGTTTAGCCGCTTGATGATCTCTGGATGTGTTTGATGTGTATGCGATGTCATGATGTGTCCTCTTTATATTCCTATCCCCCTGGAGGGGATACTAGGTTATTCAGAGTTTTTTTACTATAGCCTGTGAATGACGGGCATCGATGATGGTGCATTGCAATGGATTATGCGCCCGATGTTGTTGCTATCAGAGTCGCTGTGAACGCTTGTCCATCGAAATTTACGTCAACGCCTGAGGTATTTAATGTTACTGCTGATGGTGATGCAGGGGCTTGTCGTGACTAGTATTAATCTCTCACTTGAACCGCTCCGGTCAAAAGGCCGGAGCGCCTCCCCCTTAGCGCATCTAGCTATTAACACCTGGGCTTGCTCTTAGTGTGTGCATTGATGCTTGTTAACGCATCAATAATACATCTGAACACTCATGCAATAGGCAGCCAGTAGCTCTCGTCGCCCATGGTAACCCGTACCCCGTCTCCTGAACTCTCTATGGCCTGCCACCGAAGTGCTTTTTTGGTCACTTTCTTGTCATGAAAGTATTCCATGGCAGTTACGATCCACCGCTCCCTCCACTCATCCCCTTGTTCAGCGCACTTAGCCATTTGCATCATGGTGCGAGCCAACATTTCTTTTCGCCGGTTTCTTGCCCGTTTCTCATTCACCCTAGGGGCCAGTGTGGTGGCATATTGTCGATTTAAAAAATTGATAAACCCCGTCACCGAGGCAGCTTGTCCAGGCACTGCCTGCAAATAGCTGTCTACATCGCCTTGTTGAGGCAGCCGCTGCCCCTCCTGGTCAGTAGCGAATAGCAATGCGGATGCCGCTCTTAGGGCAAGCCGTGCGGATGTGTGGGACGCTTTTCCCGCCTCTATACGGGTTTCCAATTGAAGCCAATAGGCTTGCAGCACTTGGCCTGATAGCGAAGCGGACGGCATAGAACTGAGGCACGCTTGGATACGTCGTTTCTCTGAGTCGATCTTCTTTGCTTGGTGATCCAACTCTACCCCTTACTCTTCATGCAACCATCGCATGGGCAGCCTCACTCGCCGCACCCCCTCCGCCCCGAAGTGATGAAGTAGCTCCGAATAGCTCGGTATCCGTGACCACGCCTGGTCGAGCTCAAGGAAGAAGGAGAAGAAATGATTGATCTTGAGGGCAGCTTTATGCGTCCCCGTGGTACGGATCAGCCATTCACCAAATTCCCCAATTGCCTCACTTAACGCTTTTGTGGTGATACCGGCTTGTCCAATGGTGATGCGTTTACGGCATGTTCGCGTCCTGTAACAGGGCTCACAGACATCGCCTCGACCCGCAGGCATAGGATGGCCACACGATGGGCAGGCAATCTCACCTTGCTCATAACAAACTTTGCACAATGCGTCACCGCTTGATGTCATGACCAATAAGCGATGTCGACGACACGCAGAGCAGGTACCGTGATCAGCCATCGCACAGCGTGGACATAAGCGATGATCATGCCCCATACGCGTCACTCGGGTAAGACGTTGAGATGCTTTCCCACACGCCTCGCAGGGCTCTGGTGCTTTGAAATAGGGAGCGCAGGCGTTACAGACAGGGCCGTAGGGAGTGACCTTGCCGATGGTGTAGTCTGAACTAGCTTTTCCACATCGTGCACACGGTTTGTCGACGTCGCACTGATGACAGGCGACGTCTGGATCATTTTTAGGCAGACGGGCTAACTCGCCACATCGTGGGCACATCCGCCGCTTAAACACACGAGCATAGCAAGTTGAGCAGTAACCATGACCATGACCCTTATGGCGTCGCCACAATTTAGAGACTTCTCGACCACACTCATCGCAGTCTACCGTTAGGTGTTGCTTCAAGAGGTTGGCTCCGCTTTCATTCTCCGTTTTAAACGCGCCCATGAGGCTCTAACTGCGCGTTCCGACATGGGCGATGAGCCGGTGGAGCGCGGCGGCGATGCGGCCCATGGGGGTGGTGGGATAACCGTGTTATCAGCGCCAACAACACAACGGTGGGGTGACTTTCGGGGATCATGAAGCGCGCTCGTTTTGACCTTGAACGCGACCAGAGCGCTGAATATTTGATTGTCTGTCTAAGCGCTCGACATCTTGCTGCCAAGGGGGAATTAATCGCTCGCTGGTCCATGTCACCAATTGAAGGAGTGTGGCCTTTATCAGCTCTCTATGGTTAACGGATTGGCACCATATCTCGACCGGAAATGCTTGAATATTTTAGCCGCAAATCTTGGTTCAAAAGCTGGGGCAGAATCGCCCCAGCTCTCATAATCAGCGTGTCTACCGCGGCGAGCTCGGGGTATCCCTCCCTTTAACCAAGCTGCTGGAACATCCGTGAGAGGTTTATCGATGGTTGCAGGAATCCTAGTCAAGGCATTCGATAAGCTCCGCTCATCCGCGATTCGATCGGCAGAATTTTCTCGCTGACCATCTTTATTGATTATCAACCGGTGATATAGGGACAAATCCATCACTCGCTGGGCTGCAATTAAAAGGATATGTTTATCTTTAACCAGGTAGAGAGCCTGCAATGCTGTGCTGACGATGTCTTCCAGCGTATGAGCTGTAAGCTGGTATCAGGCCTGGAGTGTCTACGAAACCTGGGGCGATTCAATGCCAGTCAAGCAGTTTTTTAGTCGTTTTTATTAATGTAATTCACACCTAGGGCCGGTACCAAGAACCGAGAAGTGGAGTACTACGGCCGTCAGTGAGCCAGGTCCGGCAATGCAGCCCAACTCAGACGCCGATGCCGACAACCGCCTCCATTAGGGTCGATTACCCCGCATCATTACCGCCGACCAAAATGTTGAGGCCTTTGTTTGGATTGAGGGTGAATCACCTTAGACCCGATAGTCTTGCACCCTGATTTTCATGATCATATGCAGTCCTTATGTGAGTGCTAAAGATTCTGAGATCGTATCATGCAGCCTATTGGAGACAGCTCATCAGCGGCGCGACGATTTCATTATGAATTCGGCTAACAGCCCAGGCTGCCACCGGCCAAACCGCTTGGACTGCAAGAAAAGCTACGAAGCAAAAGAAGGCGCGCAGTAGGTACTCATGCGTCATTTTTATGCAGCTGATCTTTTGGTTTGTGCCGTTGTAGTTGTAAATCACGGCGCTCAGCAGATGTTTCACAAGTTGCTCTTCAGGCCTATCGGAGCTGAAGGTTTCTGCGATATCACCTGCACCTAGCTGTGCTGCAGCAGAGGTCTTGATGGTCTTCAGTGCCCATAAACCTGCTCGCATAAGGTATATCAGCGCGAAAATGAATATACCCAGCAAGGTGCCAGCCAAAGCTTTATTGATTTGATCATCCCAGAGACGAGGGAGGATCGTTGCCAGGATCGGCATCAGCGCTGTAATCGCCGCGAGATAAAGCCCGGCTTTGGAATCAGCCCCACGACGGCGCTCCTGCTCTGCGTCAAAAAGCCTGCGCGCCTCCTCCAGAGCGACATCATTTTTTTCCAGCCAAGAACCTTGGTTGACCTTGTCCCTCTCACTTTGAAGCCACTCGTGCTGAGATGAGAGCGTAAGGCGAGGCCACAGCCATTGAGGGATTAACTTTGGCACCGAGCAATTTCCTCAAGTTCATCAACTATCGCAGCGGCAATGGGGTAGCCGGTGAGGTTTTCAATCCAGGCCCATTGGCCATTCGGGTTGATCTCAAGAAACCACAGTTTGCCCTGCTGATCGCAGATTAGGTCAATCGCTCCATAACGTAGTTTCAGGCATTCCATCAGTGCCAAGCACTGATCGTTGACCTCGCCAGGAAGTTCAATGCGTTCATGCTTGAGATCGGGCCGGCGCCCCTGGCGCCAATCCACTGTGGTTTCTTCGTGTTCCTGCGACTTGATTGCGGTTGCGAACACCTGGCGGCCTACGACTGTAACTCGAACGTCATACTGTTTTTTGATTTCGGCCTGGGCGATGAACGGTGCCAAGGCAATTGATTCTTTGTCGCTGTCGCGAAGAATCTCCAGTCGGGTGGTAAAAATCACCCTTTCTTGGTCTCCGTTGATCAAAGCCTGCCGAAGCGGCTTCCCGATCGCGGGTCCAGCCTTAGCAACCTCACGAATCGAGGCGATGTCGTTCGTGATCTGAACCTGCGGCACGTTGAAACCGATCTCGCTCGCGAGCATCAGTTGCTTTGGTTTGTCTTCAGCAGCAAAGATATCCATCGGCGAATTCAGCCAAAGGCCTTCCAGACGCGCATACAGGCTCTTCAGAAAGGCTTCCCACTCCGCGCCCACGTATTCCCTTTCACCGTCATCCGAAATGGTGAGGTTGCTAGCAGGCGGAGCAGGACGTCGAAAATACGCAGCGCGCACATCGGCTCCCTGGAGTATTCGCTCTCTGAAAGATAATGACCATGCGCTTCTCGGAAATGCGGACATTGTGCAGCGAGCCGTCGACAGCTCTTCGGTATTCAAGCGGAAAAAAGACGTCTGGCGGCGTTTGAGTTCAGCCACGACATAGTCGATCGTAATGTCGCGGCGATTTGTGACTAACAAAAGCATTCGCTTTCCTTAACTCGATCGGTCCGGGTCAGCAATCAAATCCTAGGGTTCGGAAACCATCGTCATCTGTTTCCTGCTCTACCTTGGTTTTGGTAACTAGCTCCAGCAGTTGGCTCGCGGAATAGTTGTCATCGACTTCCTGTATCGAATCTGTCTTGGTGATTAACTGCAGGAGGTTGTTGTATCCCGTTGGTCTGGTGTCGTCGTCACTTTCGAGCTGCTGGTAAGTCTTGGTAATCAGTTCAAGCGCAAGATAGTTGTCGTCATCCTCTTCATTATGCACTCGTGTCTTGGTCATCAGCTGCGAGAGCGCTTGCTCGTTGATAATAGGTAGTGCGCCTTGCTCCGTATCGACCACCCACATTTGTTGCTGTTCGCAATAATAGCCAGGAAGCTGATCTTCTCCAGTGCGAGGCTTTCCAGCCTTAGCTAGAAAGGGCGAAATACCTTTTTCACTGCGGTAGTTTCGAGCTTCCATGTTTATTGTATTACCCATGAAGCCAGTCCTTTAGATTAATTGTTCGAAATGGGTTTAATGCTACTTTGCGATCAGCTACCGAAAACATGATTTTTTCGGCGGTGCGCACACCACTGTTGCGATAGCTTCAGCAACGTAGCATTTGATCAGAGCATTTAAGGTACAACACTTCAGCTTTCAGAGACGAAGCGTTGCGTTATCCAAAGCATGTGCAGCTGATGCAAGCTGTGAAAGAGCCATAAGCATGGATGTCCACGCAACTTAGGTAAGAGTACGTGGCCCTGGACTCATAGATATCCATACTTGGAGAAATTAACCTTTCTCTGATGAAGCTAACGTCTGCGTTAACAAGCATCAATACCCGGCACCATGTTCTTTTTGGTTCTAACCGCTTTTGGCCGGTTTGTGCCCTTCTGGTTCCAAGGTGGTTTGATCAGGTAAAAGAGATGCTGGTTCACATTGGAGCACGGCAGCAATCTCATATAACTTTTCCACGGTGATATTAACTTCTCCTCGTTCGACTCTTCCTATATAGCTGCGATCAATACCAGCAGCTAAGGCAAAGGCATCTTGCGAAAGCCCCTTCTTCTTCCGTTCTTCCCTGATATTTTGTCCCAGAGTCTTCGCTAGCTCACCCATACCCGCCTCATTTCCTTTTGGCGGGACTATCCTTCGTTGCGGCCTACCTAGCCACGGACTATAATCCGCATTTCGTTTTTACCTCTCCTAGGTGATGGTCATGTCGGGTACCCCCCCTTCGATTGAGGAGCGCATTTTCGAACTCCTTTTAGAAACTGATAACGCTCAATTCACTATACGCAGCCTCCGTGACCAATATGCACACCAACATGGCATAGCCGCTGAGTACCGCACTGCTCTGAGGCGTTTTATCTATGAAAGAATTAAAAAGCTAATCACCGCTGGCTTGGTGGAGAAAGACAGTGAAAAACGCAAACGCGATCAGCTCTATTTTGTTTTGCCTTCAATTAGAGAAGCGGGCTTGAGCCTGGAGGGAGAAAGTTTTGAAGCATGGCACCAGCGGCTCGTGTCGCAAACAGCAAATGAAACAACAGAGACAACCGTTATTCCAAAAGACGAAAATAGTAGTGAACAGAGCCCCAGTGCTAGAAAGGCTTCGAGTCAATATGCCTTGGAGAAAGTGTTAAAGGAAACGCAAAGTGAATTCCTTTCTACACTGGGTGAAGTCGAGGCGTTCCGTGAGCTTATGGATGAATACCCTGATCTTAAGGCGAGTATCGTGGTTGATCATCGTGATGCTTATGACCGGAGCGCACGCTTAATGGGCCGGGTGCGTGCACTAGAAAAATCCCTACATCGGCTAAAGGGTACATGAGCACGAGGCTGCGGAGATGGCAAGCAGAGTGCTTGGAGCTAGCGAAGGTTCACTACTTACTCCATAGCGACTTTTTCGTGCAAGCAACACCTGCGAGCGGAAAAACCCGACTGGCAGCTGAAATGACTCGATGGCTCCTTGAAGAAGGACATATTGATTTTGTTATCTGCTTTGCGCCAACGAGAGAAGTGGTGGCTGGTATCCAGCGCACCTTTACCGTCGTATTGAATCAGCGGTTTGGCGATACGCTTGCGTCAGTAGGGGCTGCCTATACCTACCAATCAATGGAATATCACCCTGAGGATTTTTGGACGTTATTCACAGAATATCGCACATTGACCATTTTCGATGAGATACATCACTGTGCAGGCCATGATCCGCTCCTCAGCAACACGTGGGGCCAGCAGATAATTCAGCGTATCCAAAATGCGGCCACTTACACGTTAGCGCTGTCAGGAACGCCCTGGCGTTCGGATGAGTTACCTATCGCATTAGCTCGTTACAGCGATCCAGAAGGCAAACTCATTTGCGATTACCGTTATGACCTTAAAACCGCCATTCAAGACGGTGTATGCCGCTCGCCACGAATTACGCTCATCGATAACCCACTGATCCGCTTAACCGAAGAGAACGAAAGCACAGCATCGGTAAGAGCGTTTTCCTCATTTCAACAGTTGCTTAGTGAGTCGCCAATCAGCTACGAAGACCTGTTGCGACACGACGACATCCTGAATGCGGTGCTAGACCTTGGCATCAAACGACTCAACAAAGAGCGGAACAGCGTGCCTAATGCTGGCGGTCTAGTCGTTGCTACTGACATTGAACATGCCCATCAAATCGCTGAGCTTTTGCTTCATAAGGGTGAAAGTTATGTAGTGGTGACTAGCCAAACACCGAAGGCGCATCAACTAATTGACCAATACCGATATAACAGTACGCGCTGGATTGTCGCGGTAAGCATGATTTCCGAAGGGACGGATATCCAACGGTTATGCGTTTGTGCGTACCTGAGCAGGATTCGAACAGAGCTGCATTACCGGCAGGTTTTAGGGCGCATTTTACGCAAAATGGGCGACTCAGATGTAACAGCATGGCTCTATGTCATCGCCGAGCCACTGCTGCGTAAATATTCGCAGCGAATAGCTGAGGATTTACCCGAAGATCAGGCGATGCTTCAAACCCAAAAGCTGAACCTACGATTGGAGAAAGCGCGCTCCAGTCAAATGGGCGGCACTGAGGAGAGTGAGCCAGCTGCGAGTAATAGCCAACCGTTATCAGCAGAAAATATTAATGAGCGTGAGATGCTGTCTCTTGAGCCTCCCTTGCTAACGCTTAGCTTCTCGGAATACTACCGCCAGCACCTCTTGTCTCTTATATAGGCCCTCTTTTATAAAGTTTTATGAACAAAAAACCTTTTGATTCATCTACGTAAGGACCACCAAAGATGAATCAGAGCCGTCTGCTCTATGGGTCATTCCCCCATTTTAAAAAGCTACAGAAGTAGAGCTCAGAGCACAGCCGGGCACCTCTATATTTCAACAACGTCGGTAATAATAGCTTTTTGCCAACCAAAATGTGGCGCTTAAGTGAAAAGCTGCATAAATACTAACGCAGCAGATTGATCGGTGCCGCCAGTGTAGAATCTGTCCATCAGGACACCGTATAACAGAACTACCCAATGGAAGCAGATCTCGGTAGCCAAGAAGTTACCTGCCGAGATCGGTTCCTGGCCCGGAGGCCGTGTGTCAAAGCAACAATTGATCGAAGTACTGTCGCCGTCCTACTTCGCCCAATGCGGCATGTGTCAAACTGACCTGGCTATGCTTTTGCGTACTTAGCTAGCATCTGAATCAGCTCACTTTCATTAATTACCTCTACACCGAGGTCTTTAGCTTTTGTAAGCTTAGACCCTGCACTCTCTCCCGCCACAACGTAAGATGTGCGAGTTGACACGTTTCCAGACACTTTGCAGCCTAGGCTTTCCAGAGATTCCTGTGCCTCAGACCTAGTCATACTGTTCAAAGTACCTGTTAAAACGAACGTTTTTCCTTTCAACGGCTGCGAACTCTCATCTACCTGGACTACTTCCCACCGTACGCCTTGCTCGATGAGCGCGTTAATTACCGACAAGTTTCTTTCCTGCCGAAAAAAGTGATAGATATGTGTTGCGACGATTTCTCCTATATCAGGAACATCTACCAACTGCTCCATAGAAGCAACTATGAGTTTGTTGAGATCCCCAAAGGATAGTGCCAAGTTCTTTGCTGTAGCCTTTCCAACTTCTCGTATCCCTAATGAATAGACGAACTTATCAAATGTCGTTTCTTTAGAATTATCAATAGCTTGAAGTATATTCTCAATCTTTTTAGGACCCATTCGATCCAGATGCAATAAAGAGGGCGCGGTTAGGGTATAAAGGTCAGCGGGGCTTTTGACTATCTCTTGCCTAACCAACTCCTCAATAATTTTTTCACCTAGACCAACTACGTTCATGGCATTTCTAGAGCAGAAATGTCTTATTGCTTCTATCAACTGCGCTTTACAAACTAGCCCACCGGTACATCTTGCATCAGCTTCCCCTTCAACCTTTTCAATATCTGATTTGCATACTGGGCAGGATTGAGGAAATATGATGGGCTTTCTATCTGCCCCCTTGGTTGATACAGACATGACCTGCGGGATGACATCTGCTGCGCGGCGAATGATCACCTCATCACCTATACAAAGGCCAAGGCGCTCAATTTGATTCGCATTGTGTAACGAAGCACGACTTATTGTCACTCCTCCTATAAAAGCTGGCATCAGAACTGCAACTGGCGTTATCTTTCCAGTTCTCCCAACTTGAAACTCAACGTTTTCCAATCGGGTCTTACCTTCCTGGGCTGGAAATTTATGAGCGATTGCCCACCTGGGAGCATTTGTAATGAAGCCAAGTGACTCCTGTTGAACAATTGAGTCAACTTTAAAAACGACCCCATCAATCTCATACGGAAGGGCTGAACGAGAAGCCATAAGCTCCTCAATGTAGTCGTGACAACCAGATACTCCAACTTTAGTCGTACTTTCTTTCGGAAGTGCAAACCCCAGATCTTTGAGATAAATTAGTCGCTCAAACTGGCTAGCAGGGAGCTCTTTACCTTCACAAACGCCGACTCCATATGCAAAAAACTCTAGAGGCCTACGTGCTGTTACATCAACATTCAGCTGTCTCAAACTCCCAGATGCCGCGTTTCGTGGATTTACGAGCAAGTTTTTTCCTTCGCTCGCTAGGCGTTCATTAAGTTCTTCAAACTTTACCACAGGAATTACGACCTCACCCCTAACCTCAAGCCTATTAGGAGCATTAATATTTGATAGCGTTCGAGGCACATTACGGATGGTTTTTACATTCCGTGTTACATCTTCACCAACACTGCCATCGCCTCTAGTTGCCCCCCTGACCAGAGCCCCATTCTCGTATATCAGACTAACGGCCAATCCATCTAGCTTCGGTTCTGCGCAAAATGTTACAGGACTCGATGTACCAAACGATTTCTCGATCCTTCGAATGAAATTTTCCAAGCCACTGAAATCAAACACATTGTCCAATGAAAGCATTGGAACTTCGTGCCTCACCTTTTTAAAGCCCTTCGCTACTCCTCCTCCAACTTTCTGAGAGGGTGATGAAGGATCACTTCTCTCGAGATTTTCACTTTCTAGTTCCTTCAACTCACGCATTAGCTCGTCGTATTCGGAGTCAGTAACGGAGGGCTCATCCAAAATGTAATATTCATGATTGTATTTTTCTACAAGAGCTCTCAGCTCCGAAATTCTGTCTTGATTTTTATGATTCATCGTCATCAACTCGACCGCTTGGGTGCATTTGCTACCTAGCTATGATTATTTTACAAATTAGCCTATTTGAAACTCCGAGCTACAGGGTGACACCTACATCACCGGCCCGACGAACCGATACCGTATCGCCGATCATTACATCCAAGCGTTTGATCTCATCGGCGTTGTGCAGCGTCGCGTTAGACACCGTCACACCGGCCACGGTGACTGGTTCCAGGCGCGCCACGGGAGTAATCGCCCCAGTTCGGCCGACCTGGAACTCCACATCGTTAAGCGTGGTGACCTCTTCCTGAGCCGGATATTTGAACGCCACCGCCCAGCGCGGCGCGCGGGCAACAAAGCCAAGTTCACGCTGGTGGCGAAGATCGTTCACCTTGATCACCACGCCGTCAATATCGAAACCTAAATGGTCTCGCCTTTCGCCTAACTGGTCACAGTAATCGGCAACGGCTTGGGGGCCTTTGACTACCTTCAGCTCTGAGCTTGCGCGAAAGCCCCAATCTTTGAGCTTTTCCATCTGGCGACTATGCGTAGGAATTACACTGTCATCCAAATTTGCCATATCGATACGGGCAACTTGATAAGCGTGAAACTCTAGTGGGCGTTTTGCCGTGATGCGTGGATCCAACTGGCGCAGGCTACCTGCCGCCGCGTTGCGCGGATTGGCAAAAACCTTGCTGCCCTCTTCCCGGGCGCGCTCGTTCAGCGCCTCAAAGCCCGCATGGCGCATTATTACTTCGCCGCGTACTTCTAACAGCGCGGGCACGTTTTTTCCCATCAACTTGAGCGGTACCGAGCGCAGCGTGCGCAGATTAGAAGTAATGCCTTCGCCGGTGCGGCCATCGCCTCGGGTCGCACCGCTCACCAGCATGCCCTGCTCATAAACTAACGAGACGGCCGCGCCATCCAACTTTGGCTCGCAGGTAAACTCAAGGTCGTCTGCCGTGCATTCGAGGCGTTCGGCCACCCGTTCAGCAAAGGCAAGGATATCGTCACGGCTAAAGGCGTTATCCAACGACAGCATGGGGATCGCGTGGGCCACCGATGGAAAGCCATCCGCAGGGGCAGCGCCCACACGCTGGGTGGGTGAATCGGGGGTGACCAACTCCGGATGCTCAGTCTCCAACTGCTGTAAACGCTGAAACTTGCGATCGTAGTCGGCATCCGTCAGCGTCGGTTCATCCAGCACGTAGTAACGGTAGTTGGCCTCGTCCAGGGCGGCCCGCAGTTGGGTAATCTCTTCCAGAGATTGAGAATCAGACTGACTCATTGGGGTGGGTTCCAGTACTAGCTAAAAGCGGCAGCGAAAACGCAAAAGCTAAATTTCAAAAACATAAAAATGACAAAACAACAGCGTATTGAACAGAAACACCCGCCTTCTGGCAAGAAGGCGGGTGTTCCACAGCAAGTGCTGCTTCGTCGGTTAGTAGGCGACGATTAGCGGGCTTGCAGTTGACGATGCAGGCGATGGCGGCGCTCAAACTCACGCACCCGCTGGCGGGCAAATTCGATCGTTTGTGCGGTCATCACGCTGCGGTTTTCGTCTTTTAGCTCGCCGCCCATATGGCGAACCACCACCATGGCGGTTTCTACCATCGCCTCAAAGGCAGCGGCACTATCAATGGCGCCAGGTAGCGGCATCAACAGCGTGATACCGGGCGTCATAAACTCTCCCATCTCTTCAATGGGGAAAGTACCCGGTTTAACCACATTCACCATCGAGAACTGAAGCTCACTATCATCGCTCTCGGTTTCAAAGCGGTGGAAAACACCCATTTCACTGCTATAGCGCAAACCGCACACCATCATCAGCTCAAGTAGTTTGGTGCCATCGAAGCCTTCTGGATCACGGGACAGAACGCTAATCACCACGACTTCTTCGGCACTGGACAGCGTCTCTTTGGCGTGTTCACCGTTTACATCATGGCGCAGGGCTTTTTCTAACGTTGGGTGTACGCGGACTCGCTCGTTCATCCCACGCTCGCTGGCCGTTTGGCCTTCATAAGCGTCAGCCTCGAAGCCTTCTTCAAAACCCTCTTCGTGGGCTGCATACTCATTGCTTGCGTAGCGATGCGCTTCATCATCAGCAGCACGCTGCTGAGCGGCTAGCCTCTCGGCAGCCGCCGCACTAGCTGCAGCTTCTTCACGAGCTTGGGCCTGCTCTTGAGCAAGGCGGGCACGCTCTGCGTCAGCGGCTTCTTTGGCTTCACGCTTCTGCTCTGCTTCCAGCGCTTTACGCTCGGCCTTCTGTTGGGCCAAGGCTTGATCACGCACCGCTTTCTCAGCTTTCTTGCGCTGCTTTTCTTTACGCCGCGCAATCAAACGACGCTTCAGCGAGCGCCCCATGCCTTCAAAGTCGACCAGGCGATACTCATCGACTTCGTCATCATCCAACTCGTCGTATTCGCCCGCGGTATCAGAACGCAACTGACGCCGTTTCGGTGAATGCCCATTGGCGTGTTTAGCAAATACGGCATCTTCTGGCTCAGCCCGCAGTACAGGCTCTTGGCTGTGCTCTGGCTCCTGTTGAGTGCGAGGCTGTGCTGCCATTTCGCTGTCTGTTTCAGTGGCAACTGTGTCACTGGCGGTGAACGAGGTAGCATCTGAAGCAGCAGGCCGAGACGCTTCAACCCCTTCCTCTGCCACTGGAGAACTAGGCGTTGCAGCAGAATACGCAGGTTGCTCGATTTGTGGTTCCGGCTGCGAAGGTACTGTCGCCTTGACCTGTGGCCTCTCAGTTTGAGAAGAGTCAGTTTGAGGAGAGCCAGTTTGTGCAGAGTCAGTCATTGAGATACTGGGCTCGCGGCGCTCATGTTCAGTGGGCGCATTGTGGGCAGCATAGCTAGCAGAAGACTTCGCCGCAGAAGTGACTGGCGGCTCTGTCTTAACTGCTACGCTTGGTGCTGGCTTAGCAGTTGATGCTGCTTTACCGAGTTTATCTGCCTTATCAGCTTTGCGCTTGGCGGCTTTAGCAGAGGCGGAACGTCTAAACTCTGAAAGCACTCTAGAAGGCCCAGGATGCTCTTGACGTTCTAACTTTGGTTTATTACCTAAGCCACTATAGTCTGCGGGTTTAACAACTCGAGCACCGCCATTTGGAAGTTCCCAATTGATCTCCGCGGCTTTAGCAGCCTCCTCGGGATCATCTAGCGAACTACCGGATAGGTCTTTCTCCGCCTGATCCAGACGGGGTACACGACGCTGCCGTTGAAGTCTTCGCGCACCGTCAATAACGATGAGCGATACCAACGCCAGCCCTAAAATGATTAGCCACTCTCTTAGTTCCATGTCGAACGTTCCATGGTCGTCTTGCCGGTTGCTAAGGCACGGTGTCTAAAATGTCATGCCTGAATATAGGTAACGGCTATTGAATAATTACCTGCTATCAATAAAGCCAAGCATAGCGCGATTACTACCAAAAGGGCCAATTTTTGCTGCATTTAACGCGATTTTCACGTCTTGGCAGAATTCTGCCTCTCTTTAGGCCAGAGAAATCTGACCTTAACTTCAAACAAAAGTGCCGCAATCATTAGATCTAACATCTATAAATAGCTTTATAAAGGAATCCGAGAAGCAAGAAAAGCCGTTTTGACAACCGACACACCCGGCATTGCGTATTGCCTCTATAAGCCGTTTAACCATCTCAAGCACGCTATTAGTAGGGTTAATATAGTTAAGAAGAACGCTTTAGGACATTTTTTTACGCATTTTGCCAACAAAAAGTTTATCTACTTGACGTTTGTCGCTTCAGCTTTGCTCACTCTACTATCGCCAATAGTGCTTTAGCTAACACTGCTTTCGACAATAGCCTCCTTGGAAAAACGCTCTCAACAGAAGTGCTCTTCCAAGAACTCTGCTGCTTAGTCTTCGTTCTCCCAGGTCTCAATCAGAATGCTTTCACTGCTGCTTGGTAGGATAGGGAGTTAGTTTAATCGACCAGCGCCGCCGCTTCTTCAATACCCACCGAAACTAATCGCGATACGCCGGGCTCTTGCATGGTGACACCCATCAAGCGTTCGGCGGCTTCCATGGCAATTTTGTTGTGGGTGATGTAGATAAACTGAACGTTTTCAGACATCTCTTTCACCAGCCTGGCGTAACGGCCCACGTTGGCGTCATCCAAGGGGGCATCGACTTCATCGAGCATACAGAACGGCGCGGGGTTAAGCTGAAAGATCGCAAATACCAGCGACAGCGCGGTCAGCGCCTTCTCGCCGCCCGAGAGCAGATGAATGGTGCTGTTCTTTTTACCCGGTGGGCGGGCCATGATCGCTACGCCGGTTTCCAGCAGATCATCGCCGGTTAGCGTTAGCCATGCAGCACCGCCGCCGAATACCCGTGGGAAAAGGGTTTGTAGCCCAGTGTTAACCTGGTCAAAGGTTTCGCGGAAACGCACACGGGTTTCTTGATCAATACGCTTAATCGCCCTTTCGAGGGTTTCCAGCGCTTCGGTCAGCTCAGCGTGCTGCGCTTCCAGATAATTTCGCCGTTCGGCCTGCTGGTCGTACTCCTCGATGGCGGCGAGGTTGATCGCCCCCAAGCGGCGAATCTTATCCGTGGTGCTTTCCAGGCGATCCTGCCAACGGGTTTCCGTCGCTTCCTGGGGCAACTGTTCGGCGAGGGTCTCGACGTTATGGCCAAGCTCAGTAAGCTGCTCATCCTGGGTGGCGGCTTTGAGCGCCAGCGCCTGCACGTCCATACGCCGCTGCTGGAGCTGCTCGCGGCTCTGTTCCAGGTTGCGCTCGTGCTGCTGGCGGGCCAATTCGTCATTACGCAGCTGTTCTGCCAGCGCCTGGGCTTGCTGACGAGTGGCATTTAAGCGCCCTTCCTGCTGCTCGCGCTGATGAAGCAGCTCTTCAAGCTCTTCCCCGGCCAGCTCGTCGGGCTCGATCAGCATTTCTCGTGACTCTTCCAGCTCGGCAATACGTAGCGAAAGTCGCTCTTCAGAGTCACTTGAACGCGCCTGCTGGGAGCGCAGGCTATCACGCTCGGCACTTAAGCGTTCGCGCTCCAACGCCAACGCCTGCTGTTGTGCTTTGAGCGGGGCGTGCTGCTGGGTCAAGTGGTCACGCGCTTCACGCTGCCGGTTGCGCTGTTCGGCGCTGGTTTCCCGCGCTTGCGCCGCGCTTTCCAACTGTTCCATCGCCACATGCCAGCGGGCACGCTGCTCGTCAATAGTAAGCGCTAACTCCGCTTCGTCTTCTTGCAGCTGGGCAAGCTCTTCATCGAGCTCAGTGGCGCGACTCTCCAGATGTTCCAAGCGCTGGGCCAGGCTACGCTCTTTTACCGCCAGCTGTTGCAGGGTGGCGGCGTGGGCGCGCTCCTGTTCGGCCTGCTGCTCACGGGCCTGCTCCAGGGTTTCAATGGTTTCATTGGCCGTTTCGCACTGCGCTTCGGCCAACGCCAGCGCCTCTTCTTCACTTTCGCGCTGGGCGGTCAGTTCGGCGTAGCGGCGGCGCGTTAATAGCAGCCCGTCGATACCTTCGCCATTGGCCTGCTGGTTCAGCCAGCCGCGGCCCCGCCAAACGCCATCCTGGCTCACCACGCTTTCGCCGGGGGCGAGATGCGCTACCTGCGCCTCCGCTTGTTCTGCCGTTTGCGTATAGTGAATACTTGCTAACCATTCACCCAACGCACCAGCGCCTTTGACCAAACTATCTAATCGCTGACCAGAGGTTGAAGCGGCTGGCGGAGT
>TARA_R100001369_G_scaffold25394_1_pt1 | contig 29693 bp, 30 predicted proteins | sample TARA_R100001369 | Tara Oceans TARA_R100001369 (sample SAMEA2621528) | marine metagenome | biome: marine biome (ENVO:00000447); feature: surface water layer (ENVO:00002042); material: "saline water (ENVO:00002010), including plankton (ENVO:xxxxxxxx)" | depth 5 m
GTCGATGAATGATTTTAAAGCAGGTTAAGACGCTTCATTAATTCTGGTCTATTAGAGCGACTTACAGGAATAATATCTTTTTTGATAAGCACACTATTATCCTCTATATCAATGATTTTATCAACATTAATAATAAATGAGCGATGTATTTTTAAAAACAAGTCCTTAGGTAACTTATCTTCAATTTTCTTAAGTGTTGAGTGTACTGTATAATTTTGATTTTCAGTTTTCACTTGAATATAGTCACCTTTAGCTTCTATCAAATAAATACTTGGGATATCTATTTTTATTAAACGTCTATCAATATTAACATAAAGGTCATTACCAGAACTAGTCTCTACTTGACTTGATATTTTGTCTTCTGGTATATTTAATTTAATCGCTTCTGCCTTATCAATAGCTTTTTCAAAACGCTCAGGTGTTATAGGCTTTAATAAATAATCTACAATACAGTCGTACCCGAATGCCTGAATCGCAAAATTTGGATCTGAAGTAGTAAGGATGATTTTTGGTGGATTTTTGATGGTATCTATAAAGTCAAAACCTGTAAAGTCTGGCATGTGAATGTCTAAAAATATTAAATCAATCTCATTCTGATTTAAATATTTTATAGCTTGAATTGCATTCGGAAATTCCTCTAAAACATTTAGACTAGGCACGTTTGAGCACAATTGACCTATTATAACTCTTGCCGTTGCTTCATCATCGATAATAATACAATTCATGTAAATCCTAATTATAACTGTTGCAAATAATTAGTCATGTTTATTAAAATAGCTTCGAATTCGTCTTGAAGTGTTATACTGCCCTCTAGTAAATTGTTTTCGAATGCTACCGCAACCTCATAACTCTTCTCTAGGCCTAAAATACTAATTTTATGTTTAAGTTTATGAACATTCTCTGCTGTAAGTTTATAGTTTTTAGCAGCACTGTTTTCAAAATAGACTTTTTTTTCCTCCGGAAATTCGCCTTTTATGATATCAATCAACTTCTGTTCAAAAGCCTTGTCGCCGCCAGACATACTTTCAATGTAAGATAAATTTGGTTGCTCCATTATATTATTTTTTTATAGTGAAGTAAAAATTTGTGCCATGACCAATTCCCGAAGTTAACCAAATAGTTCCACCATATAAGTTGACAATCTTTTTCACGATAGACAAACCAATACCCGTTGATTGCACGTTACTTTCTAAAGTTTCAAACGTTTTAAATATTTTGTCAAAGTAAGCGCTGTCAATACCTTTACCATTATCTGCAACACAAAACTCCCAAAACTCACCTTTATCATCTGCACCAATTTCAATCTGACCTTTGTATTTATCATTATGATTAATCGCATTATCAATCAAATTTTGAAACAACTGTTGCAATCTGTATTTATCGCCTTTAATAATTGGCAAATTCGTTTTAGAGATTTCTATATGGTTTGGTACTTGGATACTATTCAAAATATCCTCTATTAGCGTGTTCAAATTAACATCATAGGCGTCAATTTGATTTTTACCGATTGTTGAGTACTCCAAAATACCGTTTATTAAGGTATCCATTTTTTCAACATTATTTCTAATAAGGTCTAAATTTTTGTTGCCATTGGCATCTAATTTATCTCTATAATCTTCTTTTAACCACGCGGTCAATGTATCAATACTTCGTAAAGGTGATTTTAAATCATGAGATACCATATGTGCATAATCACTCAACTCTTGATTTTGGTGCGCTAGTTCACCAAGCAGTTTTTCTCGTTGTTGATTTATTTTTACGATTTCGGTGGTTTGATTATCTATAAAATCGACCAACTTAGAACTATCTAAGTCAGTATGATCCGTGTTTTGTCGTTCTGGTAATTTGTAAAATTTAAGGGTTTCAACGACATGCTTTAATTTATCTATAACCTCTTGCTGTGATATAGCTTCATTCTTTAACTGCTGGTTGGCCTCAAACAACTCATTAGAACTAATGGTCATAGCACGTTGCTGCATCACAAATTGCTCATTATAATTTGTATAGGATCTACTTACAGCATCTAAGAACTTTTCAAAGTCCTTACTTTCGGCTAAGTCTTTGTTTAAATATTTTCTTATTTGGCGTTTTAATAAGGTTGGCATTATTCGCTAATTAAGGTTATTGTCATGGTTTGATTGTGCAATTGACAATTAATTTCTAAGTTAAAAGGTGCAATTTCGCCATAAGAGTAAAAGCCACAAAAGGTTGTGTCGTCTCCTATCACAGAAACCACTTCATCAATTTCTTCTTCCACACGCTGGTCTAAAACTAATTTTCGACCAATACAACTCACAAGCAAAGCCAACTGTGGTTTATTCTTTCTTTTCTCTAAAGCTTGTTTTGCAGCTAATTCTGATGCATTTGCAATGTTATCTACATTGGTCATCATGAGCTGTACTTTAGAATTTTCTGGAATGTCACCAGCGAGAATCATTGTGTTTTTTTCTTCATCTATATTTAAGATGGTACGCACATACGATTGTTTTTCGTATTGAGACTTCACATTTAAGGGATACAATAAGGCAGCACCTGGTAACTCTTTAGACTTCTCACCTAAATATTTTTTATATAAATCTAATGCTGGCTTATTATCTAGCTCAAATAATACATTCGATTCTGATTTAGTAACAATACGTTCTGGTCCAAAAGGGGTCCAACCACCATGTATAGCAAATGAAGCTTCGAATGTTTCTCCGTAAAAACCAATAGCTACAATTTCACCTGGTTTAGGGTTCTCATTGTAAGACGCTACTGTTTTTTCAAAACGCGCAGCATCACCGCAAAGTCCTCCAGTAATTAATAAATTCTGGTCTGTTGCAGCATTCATGCCTTTTGTCAATTGACTTCCGTTGATAAAACTACCTTCAGAAATTACAAAAATGTGCTTTAGCCCGTCTTTTGAAAATTGATTAACTAAGTCTTTACCTGTACGAAAACTATCTAAATCTCTATGTAATACATTACTCGTTTTTATTTCGAAATGAGATTTTTCAAACTCAATTGCGGTTACTGTAATCCCTTCTTCATCTACAAAATCTGCAGTTATATCTCCGCTTGTAGATCCAAAAACCAAATGCCCATCAGGAAATTTATCCTGTAATTGTTTATAAATAGAATCATCTTCTAGTAAATATCTATTGCCAAAAACAAGAACCAATGGGTTTCGCAACGCAATAGCTTCAGAAAGGTACTCCCAATCTGAAGATTTATGTTTTCTTAATTGAACTGTTTTCATTCTTACTTTTTTAATGTGAAATAAAATGTAGTCCCTACTGAAGGCTTACTCTCCAACCAAATTTCACCATCATGTAAATCGACAATCTTTTTTACTATTGATAAACCAATACCTGTACACTCTTTACTTTTATTAAGTGAATGAAATATTTTAAAAATTTTATCATGATATATTTTATCAATGCCAACACCGTTATCATTTATTGAGAATTGATAAAATGACTTCTTCTCTTCCACGTTAATTTGAATAAGTCCTTGGTCTTTATCATTGAATTTAATAGCATTACCTATAAGGTTTTGAAACAACTGATGTAATTTTGTTTTATCACCTTTTACCGTTGGAAGCTTATTTAATACTGTAATCGATATGTGCTCTGGAGCAAATAGAATTTGCTTTAAATCATCAACCAAAAGGTTCAGATTTACCTCTTGATTATTTAAAGTTTCTGAGCCTATACTTGAGTAGGTCAAAATATCAGAAATAAGAAGTTCCATCCTTTCTAATGTCGCACCAATCAAATCAAAATTCTGCAAACTCGTGCCATCAAACTTACCAGAATTATCTTCTTTAACCCAGCTAATTAAGGCACTAAGACTTCTCAATGGCGACTTTAAATCGTGTGATACGATATGCGCATATTCTTGAAGTTCATCATTACTCTTTTCTAATTTGATACGTAGTTGTTCATTTTTAACTTCTGCTTGTTTACGCTGTCTAACATTTAATGCTGTCCGCAATTTTATAGCCACTAAACTGGCGATACTTTCTAGAGCTTTTACATGTTCTTGAGTGTAGTAGTTTTTATCTTTATGCTCAGAGTCTATAACTCCAATAACGCGACCACTACTTATTATAGGCACAGTTATTTCAGAAAAACGCCGCTCATCATCAACGATATAGCTATTCACCTTAGAGGTGTCTTTAATAATTCTTGAGGATGCTGTTTTAACTACGTTTCCAACAACACCCTCACCTATTGGAATTATTAACCTATTGTCTATTTTATTATCTTTACCTAATTTATTGCCATAAACAGCAACCTGTTCTAGGGTTTGGTCATCATGATCCACTAAGTAAATCACACAATCTTGTGAATCGAGGTAATTACCAATATGATTAACGATTTCCCATGCAATCTCATTAATATTGGTTTTACCTAATAAAGATTTCATAATATTATTAATCAAATCAATAATCAAGGTTTTTTCTCTTTCCGACGTAATATCTTCAATTAAAGCCACTTGATATTTGATATTACCGTCGCTACCTCTTACAGCATTGACATTTGTTTTAGCCCAAATAACAGATCCATATATCCTATTATAGCGTTTATTGACCGTGAAATTATCAATTTCTCCTCTGTTCATTTTCTCGATAAAAACCTTAGACTCTGGATAATCTTCTTGTAATGATAAATCTTTTATGGTTAACTCTTTTAACTGATCTTCAGAATAACCCAACATCTTTTGAAATGCTGAATTCGTTTTGATAATTTGTTCATTTTGTGTCAAAACAATACCTATTGGTGAATTATTTACAATAACATCTAATTCTCGCTTTTGTTCTTCGATTAACTCCGTATTTCGTTTTGCATTTGTAATATCTAAATGAATCCCTATTGAACCAATAACATTACCGTTATCAGCGTAATTTGGTGCTCCACTAATAAGCCAATGTCTAATCTCTCCCGATTTTATTTCTACCTCAAGTTCATAAGAACTAGATATTCCTTTTTGACGTTTTACATTTTCGGTTTTAATGATATCAAAATCTTTATCTACCAGAAACACTTCTCCAGCAGCTTTGCCTATAAGTTCCTCTTCAAGATAACCTGACATTTCAGAAAAACTTTGATTAATCATTAAGATTTCGTCTTCATTATTCACTTCAACCAATCCAAGGTTCATATTGGCAATAATACTACTATACTTTTGTTTTTGAGCTTCTAAACTTTTACGATACTTCCTCTTAAGTGTAACATCACGATACGCCCAAAGGTGTCCTAGATAAACATTATCTTTAATAATTGGCACGAAGTCACGTTCGAGAACTTTTCCATTTTTCATGGTTAACTCATCACTAAGCACCATCTTTTTATGCTCTAAGATGTTGTCAATTCTTTTCACAAACTCATCTTCGTTATCGAATAATCCTTTGCTTTGTTCTGCTGCGTTAGAGCAATCTTGACCCTTTAATAATTCGGGATCACCAGGAACATCAAAGAACTCACAGAATTTTTTATTCGTTAAGATAATTTTACGATTTTCATCTTCTAATAAAACACCACTATCTAGGTTAAGAATTAGTGAAGATAATCTGCTTTCTGATTTAATAAATTTTTCTTCTGATGCTTTTTGCTGAGAAATATCTATGACGATTCCTTGTGCAGCAATTGGTGCTTTATTCTTATCAAGAACGATACTCGCATTGATATGCACCCATTTTATTTCGCCAGATTTAGTATATATGCGAGCTTCGTAATCTTTGAAAAACCCTTTAGTTTGTAACTCTAAATAAGAACCCATCGCATATTGATAATCTTCTTTATATATAAGATCAATGACATTAACCGCTTCTTTATCAATATCATAACCAAAAAGTTTAGTTGCTGCTTCATTGAACTTAAGCACATTTCCGTTAATATCCATAACAACATAAGCATCAACGATGTTTTCAAAAATACCTTGAAGTTGAGACGATTTTTCGTCTAGTAGCTGTTCTAGTTTTTGGGACGTTTTATAGAGTTCTCTAGATTTCTCTTCAAGAATTGTTTCAGCTGCTTTTCTAGCTGACTTTTCTCTTTTAAGAGCACGTTTTAGTATATCTAGCTCCTCTTGGCTCATTAATTTTTATGTATTACAAATCTTACTTCTGTTCCGTCTTCCTTAATTTTCTCTAATGCAATAACAGCTGTAGCATTAAAATGCTCGAATGTTTTATTCATTACGCCTAATCCGAAATGATGCATTGGTCTGTTTGATTTATAATCCATTATTAAAGAATTATTTGTCTTTTCGATGACCTCGAAAGTAGGTAATTCTTCGTCTGGATATATCTTTCTTACTTCAATATGAATATGATGCTCAATAGATGAGATTATTTCAATTGGATCTTTATAAGCTCCTAAAAGTCCAGGATAACTCTTTTCTACAACACTAAAAAAATGTTCTCCATAAACCAGTAATAAGTTGTCTATGGATATCTGTGTTCTCTCGCTAAGGTGCTTAAGCAATTGTAACATTTCAGAAAAACTATAAGTTCCTACCGCAGTATATATTCCCTCAGATTCTAAGTCAGAATTTGTGATAATATAATCTACCATTTCCAATCCAAACTTATCTTCAACGAGTTCTAAAAACTCTGTAAAAACGATTCCTTTCATTATAATTTTATTAACTCATTGATACTCCAATACTCGAGAAGTTTCTCAATTTTACCTACATAATCTTCATACTTCAATGGCTTAATTACATAGCCCGCAACCCCAATTTCATAGCAATCTAACAAATCTTTTTGGTTATTAGATGTCGTCAGAATAATAGTTGGAATATACTTAAGTGTTTCATCTGTTTTCAAAATACTTAAAAACTCAATACCATTTATTTTTGGCATGTTTAAATCTAATAAAATAATATCAGGAAGTATTTCCTTTTTCTGTAAAACCCCAAGTGCTTCCTCTCCATTTTTGGCCTTAATGATTAGGTGATTCAATTTCAAGGATGATATAACTCTATCCAATTTCATGACTTCTATAATGTCGTCTTCAATTAAAAGAATTTTAAGGGCTTTACTCATGAGGTGGTATGTTGTGAATTAACTATTAAAATAAACTAACTACATATTATGTAAATTATATTTCGTTAAAAGCAAATTAAGTGTAGACGAATAACCCTTAAGTGTCGACGAGTGGTAATTAGGGAATTACATTCTTAGTCCATAATGAAACTAATAGCATTCATTTGAGACGCATGTTTTATATGCTCTAATTCTATTAAAAAGTTCAAAGGGAAACTATCCGCGTTAAAAGTATCTTTATGGTTTTCAAAAAAACTAATAAATTCTATCTGTTTCAAACTGGCAAGTAATTGTTCACTTGATGTTAATCCCCACCTTTTAGCGTTTTCGAATTATCAAGCTTTATAATTTTTATTAAAATTTCACCAGAAAATAATTCTTTTAATTTAAATAATAACTTAAATATGTTTTATAATATTGATGCTGCCTTTAGTTAATATAAAGACAAATGTATATTGATAAACCTAAGTTAATGAATAAATTCTGTAGCAAGTAACATCTCTTTAGATGGATGGTAAGTTTCTGTAGATGAACACAATTATAATTCTAATTCTTGACGTCTTTTTTTAGTCATTCCCTTTACCACCATAGCATAAGAATGATCTATGAGTTCGGTAATAAGTTTCGATGAGAGTTCACCTGTATGGATATAAACGCTATTCCATTGTTGCTTATGCATATGGTAGCCAGGTTTTATACTGTCATATTCTGCTCTAAGTTCTTGAGCATATTCTGGGTCACATTTTAAGTTTATAAAACCTTTGCCATTTTCCCATTTCTTTAAAGATGCTAGTGCAAACATTTTATTACAAACTTTAAAAACAAGCGTATCATTATCAAAAGGAAAGTGTTCTGTCACTTCCTTTTTATTCATGCAGTAATTTCTGTATTGTTCTATATTCATTCCAAGAGCTTCTTCTCTTCCTTTTCTTCAATCTTTAATGCTGAATAATCTAATTCCCAACCAATGGTTTGAACCAAATTCTCAATGAGTTGAATCGCTTCTAAGGCTTCTTGCTTAGCCACATTATAAAGTCCACTTTCAGGAATTTTATCAATGATGTGCGCTTTTGCCTTGGTGTGTAGTTCTGTTAAATCTGAAGCTTCAAACTTATTAAACATGCCGTCTTGTTTATCGTAGTAGTTAATATCACTTTCTATAGATAACACTTCGGGTTGCGGAAAATGAGTTAGTACCACTGTTTTTGCTTTTAAATTAGAGCTCATCTCTACTTTACTCAGATCGAATCCAACATGAGCTTTAGCATTGATAACGATTAGTGCTTTTTTTCGGCTAGAAATCAGTTTTAAAAACGTCTCCTTAACGTCCTCGTAATGGTAAATCTCAGCAAAATCCCCTTCGACTGTTATAAACTTACAAACCCGTTTTATTTTATCTAAAAGTAAAATAGATTGTGCCGTTGTCGTCTGCTTCGTTTTCCATTGTTTATAAATAGTAACCAAGCCTAAGGTTACTAAAATACTTATTATGATTATAAAAAATGTTTCCATATGTGTTTAATTATGTGACACTTACTTGTGCTTGTAGTCACAAGTAATTAATCCATGATTTTATATAAAATAGGTTTGCTTGGTGCTGCATCATTCTCAAAAGGTGCAATTTGAAGGTTAAGCATATAACAGCCATCATTAATTTTATTAGACACGTAAATAAACTCTGTTATTGTAGCATCTAATCTCAGCTTTCCTTTGGTATTCCAAAACGCATTATGTGCTAATAGTTCGCCTCCATCTTGCTCTTTATCTATACTTGGCAAATCAATTAGTAAATGCTTAACGTCTTTTGATTTTAAATATATAGCAGCATCTTCTAATAAATAGGTTGGGTTTGTATTAGAATATTGTCGTGATTTTTTTTCTTTGGTATTTGGCAACGTTCTTACAACAATAGCTTCTCTCTTTTTATTTCCAATAGCAAACTGCAACTGTTTTTTAGAAATCACATAATCATCACCTAATTTTTCTGGTGCAACGGTTACGACTTCAGCTAAAAAAAAAAATTGCTTTAACTGTTTGTTTATAGAATACACTTTTTCTGTAATATGACCAACCGTTTCTGTATGCGTACCATGAGAATGCGGATTGAATGTAATGGTATTAAAATTAACGGCTGCACCTTTAACTACGCTAACCTCCTGTCCCTCTATGAGCTCTGGTGTGATTTTTGGCGCATCTAAACTCCATGCATTTACATTAGAGACATCCCCTTTTAAAGGTATTGAAATGTCTAAAGGTTGAGATAAATCTATTTTTAGTTTTCTTGTATTGTATTGTATTGTTGTAATCAATATTAGTTTATTTTAAATAATTCTGAAGCAATACCATCACTCAAAAATTGTCCTTTTTTAGTGACACGCAAATGCTCATCATCAATATACAACAATTGTTGATTTATAAAAACTTTGGATTGTTCAATTAGGTAATCTTTAAAAGCATTACCAAAATTTTGTTCAACTTTTTCAAAAGATACTCCCCAAATAGTTCTCAAACCTGTCATTATATATTCATTATACTGATCTGTAAGCGTTAAGGTCTCTATTTCTATCGGTAATGCGTCCTGCTGAATAACTTTAATATATTTTGAATTGTTCTTAACATTCCAGCCACGTTGTTTCCCATTAAAAGAATGTGCGGAAGGCCCAATTCCTATGTATGATTTTCCTTGCCAATAAGCCGAATTATTTTTACTAAAAAAACCTTCTTTTCCAAAATTAGAAAGTTCATAATGCACAAAACCTTCCGCTTCTAATTTATCTTTTAAAATATGAAATTGGTCGTGTGCTTGCTCATCATCTACATTATCAATAATACCTTTTTCAATGAATGATGCTAATGCTGTTTTTGGCTCAACTGTTAAAGCATAACTTGAAATATGAGGTATATTATAGCTTAAAGCGCTTTCAATATTATCGAGCCATTGCTCATTTGAAGATCCTGGTATTCCATAAATTAAATCTAAAGAAATATTATCAAAGTACTTAGTGGCTTCTTCTAAACATAATTTTGCTTCGTTAGCATTATGAGCACGATTCATAAGCTTCAAATCAGCTTCAAAAAAAGATTGTATGCCAATTGAAAGACGATTAATTCTACTTTTAGATAGTTCTATTATACGGTCTTTGGATAAATCATCTGGATTGGCTTCTAAAGTTATTTCAGGATGATCTGAAACGGTATAATTTTTATAAACTGCATCAATTATAAATCGCAACTCTTCATTGGTTAATAATGATGGTGTTCCTCCACCAAAGTATATCGTTTCTACTGTTGTCTTTTTAAGTTCGTCTTTACGAAGTTCTAATTCTCTGACTAATGCATTAATAAGTGGGTCTTTATTTTTTAATGAGGTCGAAAAATGAAAGTCGCAGTAATGACAAGCTTGTTTGCAGAATGGTATATGGATGTAGATGCCGCTCATTTTAGTTTTCAGAATTCAGTCTCAGATTAAAGTTCTTCATATTACTCTTCAAACAAATCATATAGCGTTGCAATCCGTAAATCGCAATACGATTTCATAAAATTAAAGTTTAGCATATCAAACTGACTACCATATTGTTCTCTTCTGGTTCCCCAAGATTCATAAGCTGGGAATTTAAGGTTGAATTGTTCTTCTACAAAAGTATTCCATAGTTTTTCCGAAGCTTCAAACGTCTTAATAAAGGTAGAATCGTTTTTGTTAATTTTCAATAATTCAACAACTAAAGAATCCTTAATTTTTTGAGATTGAGACCAATTTTTGTGTGCAATATCATTCATTTCAACTTGCCCTTGGCTAAAAACAAAAAGAGATTGACTGCAGACTAAAAGGATGATAATGATTCTCATGTACTATTCTTAACTGATTACTGCGATTGTGACTATCTACTTCTTTACGCGTCCTTCATTCTGCTTCACAAAAGCGCCCCAACCTGAGTAACTTTTACCAATCTCTACACGACCTTGATTATAAAAATGACAAACTGCAGCAGCCAATCCATCCATTGAATCTAGATTTTTTGGTATTGTTTTAAGTCCCAACATACTTTGAAGCATTTTAGCAACTTGTTCTTTACTGGCATTTCCGTTTCCTGTAATTGCCATTTTTATCTTTTTTGGAGCGTATTCTGTAATTGGTACTTCGCGAGATAAACCAGCTGCCATTGCCACACCTTGAGCACGGCCTAGCTTTAACATACTCTGTACGTTTTTACCAAAAAAAGGAGCTTCAATGGCTATTTCGTCTGGGTGATAGGTATCTATAAGTTCTATTGTACGTTCAAAAATGAGTTTTAGTTTTAAGTAATGGTCATCGTACTTTTTGAGCATTAACTCATTCAGTTGCATAAATTCCATCTTCTTACCCACAATTTTAATGAGTCCGAAACCCATAATCGTTGTGCCAGGATCTATGCCTAAAATAATTTGTTCTTTACTCATTTCTAATCACAGTATTGGCAACCACTTAATGAAACTGCCAAACCAAAGGTAAGGTTTAATACACTACCATTAAATGCTCCCAACCCACTTAATACTGGGTCGTAATCTTCTAAAGAGGTAACTCCATACAAATAAGCAATATCTGTGTAAATCGATAGTTTTTTATTGATCGCATAATGCAATTCAAAACCTAAATTAAGGTTTAAAAAAGTTTGCTTGTTATCACCTAAATTACCTAAGGGCTTAACAAAAGAAACACCTGGCCCTGAGTGTAAAACAGTTTGCATTCGCGCTGGAAGAAAGCCTAAATACTCTGAAGGATTATAAATAAATTGTGCATTAATCCGTGTATAGTTTATTTTAAACTCTGGAGAATCATCATCGTTTTTAAAACGATTAAAACCAAAATCTAACTTTACACCGTACTGACGTTTTAACATATGCTGAATACCAATATTTACCGCAGGTAAATTAACAGGCTGCGCATAAGTCCCTTTAACAAAACCATCTGTTGTTGGGTAATTAAGACCAACTGCAAAAAGCGCTTTCCATTTACTCGTATCTCTAAATTGAGCATAACTACTAGATGTTATAAAAACCGCAAAAAAAAAGAAAAGGTATTGTTTTAAATACTGCTGCATCTGTATGTTTTTAGTTTTATTTGTAACATGCATTACGACGTGCCATACAAAACTAAGCAATTCTTCTTTGTTCTTATAAAGTTGAGTATTATTGTTGGTGCTTTTTATTTTATTTATACAAGAATCTCAGAAAATGAGAATTTACAATACAATGCGTTTATTTCATTTTTAAAGGAAAATGATGCATTTTCGCCAAAAAACATCATTTTTTTAGTCATTATATCTATTTTTAATTGGTTTTTTGAAATTTTAAAGTGGAAGTATTTAGTTAAAACCATTCAAAAGATTTCATTTAGAAATGCTTTAGAACAAAGTTTAGGTGGCTTAACTGCATCTATAATTACACCAAATCGTATTGGTGATTATGGAGCCAAAGCTGTTTATTATGTTAAGAAACTTAGAACCAAAGTTGTTCTCTTGAATCTTTTGGGCAATATGGCTCAAATGGCAATTACAACTGTTTTTGGCTTAGTTGGTTTTATGATTTTTATAAGCCGATATCAAATCGATTTTGAATATTATAAAGTGTTGCGATTTGTTTTAATCTTACTTATGATTAGTCTTTTTACAGCATTTGGCATTAAACAAAAGCGGTTTAAAATTAAGGGATTTTCGTTTCAACATATTATAGATTTCATAAAACGTATCACCATAAAAACGCACACTATAACACTCGGGTTTTCACTAATTAGATATTTAATTTTTTCGTTTCAGTTTTATTATCTGCTAACACTTTTTGGTGTGAATGTGGATTATTCTAAAGCTATGGTGGTGATTACAAGTATGTATTTTTTAGCATCCATAGTACCGTCAATTTCAATATTCGATGTTATAATTAAAGGAAGTATTGCCGTATTTTTGTTCGGTTATGTTGAAGTAAACGAGCTCACCATATTATCTATTGTTACATTAATGTGGTTGCTTAACTTTGCCATTCCGAGTTTATTTGGAAGTTACTTTGTTCTCAATTTTAAATTACCTCAAACAGAAAAATGATACTATCAACAATAGTCATAGCCGTTATTCTAATTTATTTTATTCTCATTGGCAGTTTAACTTATGGTTTTGATAAGGTTGAAAGTTTTAAACTTCAAGATTTAAAGCCTTTCACTAAATTTTCTATTATTATTCCGTTTCGGAATGAAGCAGATAATTTACCTGAACTACTAAAGTCTATTTCTAACTTAAATTATCCTAAATCTCATTTTGAAATTATTCTTGTTAATGATGCATCGGAAGATCAATCGGTCGCTGTGATTGAAAAAATTATGGCTACAAAATCCTTCAAAAAGGATTTCAGTCGAAGTGATAATATTCAGATAACTCATAATAATAGAATTACAAACTCACCTAAGAAAGATGCCATAACCTCAGCGGTTTCGCTTTCAAAATTCAACTGGATTGTTACCACAGATGCAGATTGTAAGTTACCAAAATATTGGTTAGATGCGATAGATGAGTGTATTCAAGTGAAGCAGCCAAACTGCATTGTAGCTCCCGTAAAATATAAAGGTGAAAATTCGTTTTTTAATCGGTTTCAAATTTTAGATTTTTTGAGTTTACAAGGAGCAACTATAGGTGGCTTTGGTATTAAAAAACCCTTTATGTGTAATGGTGCAAATCTCGCTTACAAGAAATCTGCATTTATAGCTTTAAATGGTTTTGACGGTAATACTGATATTGCAAGTGGTGATGATCTTTTTTTATTAGAAAAACTAATTAAACAAGATGCTAAAAGCATTCAATATCTTAAATCTAATAAAGCGATTGTAAACACAAAACCAGCCGAAAATTTAAAAGCCTTAATTGAGCAACGTTTACGCTGGGCTTCTAAAACATCATCTTATAATAACCGATTTGCAAAACTTGTTGGAATCACTGTCTTATTAGCAAACTTTGTTTGTTTAGCGTTTATTCCATTCGCTATTTTTGGGTTAGTAAGCTTTAAAACAATCATTTCTCTTTTAGTCATTAAACTTGGTATCGATTTTTTATTGTTATTTAAAGCTTCTCGATTTTTTAAGCAAGAAACTCTATTATTATCATACCTGTTTTCGAGTTTTATTTACCCAATTTTTAGCATCTACATTGCGGTATTATCATTTTACAAACCCTTTAATTGGAAAGGTAGAACCTTCAAAAAATAGGTGTTTTAAATATTTTTAATAGCTTTACTCAAATCTAGTCCCAAATAAGATAAATTATAATTAATGAAAAAACGCATCCTATTATTCGCATTACTAAGTATAAGTGTTTTTAGTTATAGCCAGCAGACCTATACAATTAAAGGAGAAACTTTAGAACTTATAACAGAAATTGAAGGCCAATTAGATTTACTTTGGAATACAATAGATGGTGAATACAGATATTTTGTTAGAACAGAAGATAATACTATTACTGAATTAAAAAACACTAAAGGAGCAGATAAGAACTATAACGAAGAGTACAAGGTTTTACTTGAAGGATTCACAAATGGACAATCTACATATAAACTCAAACTAACACGTTACGATTTAAGAAACTACTTTGACCTGTATAATACTTCCGTAGATTCTAGTTATGTATCATTGCAACCTGAACCAAGAATAGGCTTACGATTAGGTTTTTCTGGTGGTATAACGAATAATCCGTTTGTTGGAAATCCAGACAACGTAAAAACCCCTCTTATAGGTGCAGAATTAGAAATTTTTGAATCTCGTGGTTTACCAAGATCTTCTGGTTTTTTGGAAGCTCGCCATGCTTTTAATAATGAGGATTTTCAATACAGTACCACAGAATTCTCTTTAGGCTATCGCTACAGGTTTATTAATACCTCTTCTTTTTCGATTTACGGACAAGTAAAACTGGCGACTTTAAACTTTACAGATGTGACATTTACAGATGCTAACAATATGGAAGTTGACCTAAATGAAACAGCATTTGATGTGCCTCTGATTTTTGGGATTGGATCTGATATTAAAGTGAGTGAAAATAGTTTTATTACTATTATTTATGGCGAATTGTTTGCTGGCTTATTAGATAATCAAGGTAATTTTTCGACAGATATAGCAATAGGCTATAAATTTAATCTTTAATGAGTTTAAGAGATTTTAGAACTTCAAACCCTGTTTTTAATAGATATTTTTGGGATGATGAAAAATCATCTATAAAGACGATGTCTGTCTTTGGTGTTTTTATTAAATCTATGTTTGGTATTCTTGTAATTGCAGCTATAACAGCTTATTTATGGAAATTAAACGAAGCAGGCACACCAATGAAATGGTTTACGCTTGGTGGTATGTTTGCAGCAATAGTTATTAGTGTTTTAATTTCTGTACGTCAGAATTGGGCTCACATTTTAGTGCCGCTTTATGTTGTAGCCAAAGGCTTTTTTTTAGGTGGTTTTTCAGCTTATGCAAATCACAATTCCCCGGAATTACCATACCAAGCTATAGGTGTCACTATTATTACATTTTTTGTAATGCTTATACTTTACCAACTGCGTATCATTGTTGTTACTAAAAAACTAAGAAGTGTTATTATAACTGCAACTATAAGTATTATGGTTGTTTATTTAATTTCTTGGGTTCTAAGCTTTTTTAGTATTAAAAATTACATTTGGGGAACGTCTTGGTTTGCCATTGCATTTAATGGTATTGCTATCGTAGTAGCTTCTTTTGCGTTGCTTCTAGACTTTGATTACATAGAGCGTTATAAAAACAAAGCTCCAAAATATAAAGAATGGATTGCTACTTGGGGGCTTTTAGCGACGCTTATTTGGTTATATATAGAAATTTTACGCTTAATGCAAAAGCTAGTAATTCGGTTTTAATTTATCCTTACAATTATAGGTAATTCGAAAGCTGTAGTGACTTGTTGACCTCTTTTAATGGCAGGATATATTTTTGGTATAGACTTTAAACTTTGTCTTAAAAGACTATCTATCTCTGGGATTTCTTGTTCTGTTTCTGGTTTATAACGGATTGACTCTACTTGTAGAATTCCTTTTTTATCAATACTGATTTTGAGTGTAATTGTATCATTGATATCATTAGACACCACCAGATTTTGTTCTGATAAAAACTGATTTACATTTGTAATTAATGTATTCTGAAAACAGACTTTACTATCTGCTTTTACAGTAATAGAATCGCAACTACTAAACGTGGGATACGTATCAACCTCATTCCAATTAAAGGTTTTTAGCTCTTCCTCGAGTAAATCGTCTGAATAGACTTTTTTCTTTTCAAAATAATCGCAAGACGTGAAAAGTATAATTAGAAAAAGAAAGGCAAATCGGTTCATTGACAGTAATATAAAATCGAAAATACGATTTTTTTAGATTTTAATCTTCCTGTAAAAACTTTTCTTCTTTTAACTCTTTAAGGCGTCTTTCTGCATAAGTCAAAAACATACTTTTTTTGTGTTTTGCCAAATACTTTTCGTACATCGTAATCTTGGTGTCTATATCTGCATAAAACTCATCTTTTGTTCTTAATAAAAAAAACTCGGCCATTATGTTAGACGCATCTTCTTTTAATGATTTTTGAAATGCTTTAATCGCAGCTTCATATTTTTTCTGACGATTAAGAATGGTTCCCAAGGTTTGATACTCTTCTGATAATGATACATCTTGAAGTTGTAATGCTGCAGAAATAAATTTTTCTGCATTTTCGAAATCACTAATACGCTGGTAATAACCACCTATAACAAACATAGCATTTGCATCTTTAGGACTGTAATTAAGCACTAGTTTTCTGTGCTTTATGGCATCTTGGTAATCTGAATTCTGAGCATAACTTAAACTCAATTTTTCATGTATAAATTCTGAAACTTCACCTAAATCAATAAGCTTATTAAACCAAACAACAGCATGTGTGTAATACTCTTGAAAGTAATATGCTTGTGCTTTTAGACTTATAAGTTCTACATTATTCGCATAGCTTTCTAAACCTTTATCTAAAAAACGATGTGCTTCTTCAAATTTTCGCTTAATAATAAGTTGTTTTGCAACTTTAAAAATTGCTTTTTGATGTGTTGCGTCTAAATCAAACGTTTTTAGAAATTCATCGTGTGCTGTGGTATCTTTTTGTTTTTGCAGAACGAGGCCTAATTCGTAATGATAATTTGGGTTTAAACTGTCGTTCTTAATTAGATTACTAAATATACTATTGGCAGCTTCATAACTTTTAGTTCTACTTAATAGTTTGGCATAATCATACTTTAATAACGCATCATCTGAGTTGGCTTCTATTGCTTTTATGTAATAAGAAAGACCTTCCTCATAATTTCCAATAGCTATATAAGACTTAGCAATCTTAGCTAAAACAGTCTCAACATCTTTAGATGTTTTATAAGCTTTAATAGCTTTGGCATAATTACCTGTTGCATAAAGTTGATCTGCCTTATCAGAATTTTGAGCTCCTAAGTTTATAACAAAACCCAAACACACTAGTACTAATTTTAACTTCATAGATTCCACTTCATCTTTATAGATTATTGTACTTCGAAAACAACAGGTATTGAAAAAGAAACACCTACTACCTCACCCTCTTGCTTTCCTGGCATAAACTTTGGCAACATATTTATAACGCGTTTTGCTTCACTTTCTAATTCCGGATACATCGCTCTAGATTGAATATTAGTTACATTACCTTTTTTATCAATTATAAAGAATATAAAAATTTTCTGTCTGCCTTTAACACCAAGTTTAGACGCCAAATCTAAATTGAAATTTTTATTCACAAAACTCGCAACGCTGTTAAACGTGCATTTTTTACGCTCATTATTATCTGTTATTAACTCACAATCTACAAATGCTGGTGCAAGCTCTACTGCAGAAAACGGAATTGCATCTGTGTTATCTTCTAATTGATTAATTTTTTCCTCTAAATATCTAAAATAAAGTTCTTCTTTTCTTTTTTGAGTGTAAGATTTATATAATTCATCTTTTTTGTCTTTAGATAATGAATCTTCATTTATTTTTTTGTCTTGTAAATCTTTAATAAATTCATCATACATAGATGTATTAGAAGTGTTTTCACCTTGAACTTGAAACACCATTGGCAACGAATAAGGTACAGTGACAACTTTACCTTTTTGCTTCCCTGGAATAAATTGTGGCAACATACTAACAACACGAACAGCTTCAGTTTCGAGTGCAAGATGTGCACCTCTTGCCTTCACCTCACTAACAAAACCTTCTTTATTTATTTTGAAGGACACAAAAACACGTTTTCTTCCACTAGAGAGACCTAACGAATCCGCAAGGTCAACATTGAAGTGTTTATTAACAAACTTTGTTATGAAAGTACTAATGCATTTTTTACGTTCTGTATTTGTTGCTAAATCTTTGCATTCTTTTAGTGTTGGGACTTCCTCAATGACTGAGAATGGGACTTCTATAGATTCCAAAACTTCTACAGTACCGTTTGAATCTGGTTGAGAATTGTTTGGCGAATCAACAATAAAACGAGAACCTCCGAGAGCCTCACTAACTACTAGCTTTCTTAAATAACTATCATTTCCCATTTGTTTATTAAGATCGTCAAAACGTTTTCGTTCTTTGTCGGTCATATTACCTAAATCCTTAACAACAAGTCTTAAAACTCCATCTTGTTTATTTAGTTCCCATAGCTCTTTTGCTTCATCTGTTTTTTTCCATACTCTATAATCTTCATAAGATTTAAACCTATTGAGCTTCATCCTTTCAGCAGAACTAACATCTTGTTGTGTTAGAGTCATATTTTCAGATTTTCTTTCTAACATTCCGTCTGCCGTAAACTCCATGTAGGCTCTTATCTTTAAATATTCTTTACGAGATTTAATATAGTTGTGTTTATTTTTATCCGTAAAACCAACATAATTCATAATTTCCGTAAATGAAGCACCATTTTTAGCCATAGCAACTAACTCATCATAATACTTTTTCTGAAGTTCAGCATCTGTGAGTTCTTGGTTTACTTCAGTTTTACTTGCAACTTTTTCTTGAGCTCTAACTTCTGTTGACGTATAGATTAACATCCCAAACACCATAGGTATAAGCAATGCATATTTAATAAGGTTTAGCTGCTTAGACTTCGATTTTTGTAACATAGCGATTCGTTTTTTGATTAATGATTTTTTGAAGAACGTATTTGTAAAAGACACGTTATGAACATCAAAAATTTGATTCAATAAATTTTGATAATACATAGACTTACCATCATGTTTTACTGCTTTTTCATCAGCAATATATTCGTGTAGTTCCTTAATTCTATTTTGATAGAGATACACTAAAGGATTAAACCACATAAAAATTCGTAAGACTTCAAAGAATAATAAATCTACAGTGTGGTACTCCTTTATATGTACCAATTCGTGCTTGTATATGGTAGGTTTTTCAGTTTCTGGAATCTGCTCACCAAGAAAAATAGTATTAAAAAACGAGAAAGCAGCTGTGCTTTTAATTAGGCTTACAATAAGGATATTACCTTTCCAACGTTGCGGATTTCGCTTTTTCATCACATACAGCTTTGTAATTTTAAATAAGAAAAACAGCGTAGTAAGTACAATACCCGATATTAAAACCGTTTGCCATAGTGGAGTTGTAGGTTGATCTATAATTATACCTGCTTGTTCTGCAATGAAAATATCGTAATCTGTAGGTGGTTTGGTTCCTAAAAACACTTCTGGTAACTGAATAATAAAATTATTCGTTGCCATAGTCTTAAGCTTTGGTAGATTTATAAAAGGGAGTATTAATGACAACACAGAAGTTATTAATAGATAAGCTCTGTTATAATTAAAAAAGGTTTCACCTTTTAGAAACAAATCATAAACCAATAAAAATAAGGCCTGAAATGCTATAATTTGAATTATTGTATGGAGCATAATTATTGCTTTTTATTAATTTCTTCTAGTAACACCTCAATATCCTTAGCATCTACGTTATTCTTTTCTACAAAGAAAGAGACCATACTTTTAAAGGACCCTTGAAAATAATTATCTACCAGTTTATTTATAGACTGATTACTATAAGATTCTTTAGCAACTACTGGGAAATAAATATGACCCTTCCCTTGCTTTTCATAATCTACAAACCCTTTAGATTCTAGAATTCTTATAATGGTAGAAACCGTATTATATGCAGGTTTGGGCTCTGGTAAAATTTCTATGACAGATTTCACATTAGCCTTTTTTAATTGCCATAAGGTTTGCATAATCTCTTCTTCTGCTTTTGTCAACTGCTTCATAGAACTAATTTTTTAGTTATAACAAATATAACTAATATTTTAGTTTAAACTAATTATGTAGTTTAAAATGTAACATTGGTCTGCTTATTGCGTCTTATCATTTGAATTAATAAATTATTACATGGAACTTTTTTTAGTGTTAGCCGCACTACTTTTAATGGTACTAGGCATCTTAGGAAGCTTTTTACCTGTATTACCAGGACCACTAACAAGTTGGGCAGGTCTTTTAGTATTACACTTTACCGATGGTATTGAGCTTAGCCAAACATTTCTAATTATTACGCTTTTAGTAGCCGTATTTATTTATGTGTTAGATTATATTATACCAGCACTTGGCACAAAACGTTTTGGAGGTAGCAAAGCCGGAATGGTTGGAACAACTCTGGGATTAATTGTTGGTTTATTTTCGCCAATACCGTTCGGAATAATAATTGGCCCTTTTATAGGAGCACTTATTGGTGAAATGATTCATAGGAATGATTTAGATAAAGCACTTAAAGCTGCTTTTGGATCATTTTTAGGATTTATAGCCTCAACATTTTTAAAGTTTGTAGTTGCTATAATTTTTCTTGGATTTTTTATAGTGAAGCTATCTGAGCATAATGCTCCTTGGCTATAGGTATAACATCTGGCTTTATAAAATAAAAAACCTGGTAGCTTATACTACCAGGTTTATATTCTTGCTATTAACTCAACAATTACTTAAAAGGGATTAATTAATTCTTGTTGACTGATGTAAATATATATAAGTGTTTTAGATTTTTGTTGCGGAAAAACCGCAAACTTGTTGTGGAAAAACCGTAGTTTTCAATAACGACAGTAGTTACAGGTATTTTTTAACCTTGAATAAATGGTGCTTTTTTATAGTTTTTCTACAAATAGCCTTTTTCTCTAGCTTCTTGCAGCAAGGATTCGTCTTTTCCGTCTGTTACAGAAAATAAAAGTTTAAGTTGCTTTTTTCTTTTTTCTAGTGCACTTGTAGATAGTGGAATGTACTCGTTTAAGCTTTTTGTTTTTATACCTTGAGAAAGTAAATGCAAAATTTTTCGGTTAACATCGTCCACGTAAATCTCGCTTCTTATAGTCTTTTTTACATAATTATTTACCGTACTACTGTAATATGGTGGTGCATATAGAATTTGCTGAAAAGCGTCGGCTAATTCCATAGAAGTTAAATCACTCTTAATTAAAAATCCATCAGGATTAATTTCTTTTATAATATTATGAATTCTAAAAGACTCATTAAACATCGTTAATATAATAATCTTAGCCTTTGGCATCACTTGCTTAGCTAACAATGCTAAATCTTCTCCAGAAGCATATTTACCATCAGCTGAAGCTGGCAGGCTTATATCAAAAAAACAAACGTCATAGTGAGTACCTTTTGAAGCTCTGTCAATCATTAATTGTGCTGTATCACAATTATTTGCTGTATCAATTAACAACGTTTGATCATCTGCTTTTGTGGCCATTAACACATTCTGATAGCCCTCAATAATTATTGGATGATCATCTACCATTAATATGTTAATATGTTTCATGTTGGCTGGTTGGTGTAGGGAACGTTAACATTTACAATTGTACCATTTCCAGATTGGGATGTAAAAGAGATTATTCCTTCAATATCTTCAACACGAGATATCATATTTTTTAGACCAATTCCTTTTTTACTTTTAGAGGTATCAAAACCATCCCCATCATCTGTAATTCTTAAGCAAATTACAGCTTTTTCTAATGAAATACTAATTTTTAATTTATTAGCATTAGCATGTTTATAGATGTTTTGCATGGATTCTTGTATAATCCTATAGATATTAATTTTAGTTTTATTTGATACTAAATCCCAACTTATATCATCTGTATAATCGAACTCATACTTTAATCCGTAAGCCATAGTTTGAGTCTCAATAAGTTCTGACACAATATCCATAAAACCAGTACCAGAAACAAAATCTGTATTTAACTCGTGTGATATTTTACGAATATCTTCTTCGATGGTTTTAAGTTCTCCAATATAATGAGCTCTGGTCATCATGGCTTCTTTACCATCTCTAAAATTCATACTATCTAAACTTAAGCGTGTTCCAAAAAGGCGACCTAAGACTCCATCGTGTAATTCTTTAGAAACTCTTACTTTTTCTTTAGCTCTAGCCTCATCAACTTTATCTTGTTGACCAAGCATCAGGTTATAAATATCCTCATTTGCTTTCTGTTGTACTTGGATGAGTTTTAACTTTCTATTTTTAGCGCGTTGTGAGATAAATAAATAAACCAAAATAGCTGTAAGCAAAAGTCCGACAGATAGAATAACTAAATATAAGTTTTCTTTAGAAATTTGTTCGTTCTCAGCTTCCAATTCATCTGTACCATATTTTAATCTTGCATATTTATTTTGAACTGCGCGTTCTACTTTAAGTAGACTATCGTTAAACTTTATATATTCTTCAAGATATGTCTTGCTTTGGTCTCCACTTTTTAGTTTTGCTAACAATAACATCGATTCTAATAAATAATCATTAGCTGAAATCTCTTTAGATAGCGCATACGTTTTGTTGGAATAAACTAAAGATGAATCTAACTCGTTATTAGTTAGATATAAATTAGCAAGGTCTTTAAAAATAATAAGCTTAGTTTTGCTATGATCAATACTATCTGCTATGCTTAATGCTTTCTTATACTGATTTTCCACCTTTTCCTTATTGTAGTCTTTAGATATAAAAGACGTGTAGGCATCATTATCTAAAATTAAAGCATAAAAAGACGGATCATTTTCTTCTAAATTAGGCTCAGATAATAGCTGCTTATAAATACCTTTAGCTCTATCTAAATCACCCATGACCCTATAGGTCATGGCAATATTATTTTTTGAATATAAAATACCAAAATAATCATCTAACTTTTCACTAATATTTAGCGCTTTATTATGAAAAATCAATGCATTCTCATAGTTACCCAAACTAAAAGAAGTTAAACCCAATACGGTATAAGCAGAATCTTTATCGTATAAGGTGTTATTATCCTCTGGTAAGCTATTAAAAATTCTAAGCGCTTTAATAGCATTCTGCTCACTCCCTAAATAATCTTTCTCATCTTTTTGAACATGAGCAATGTTTAATAAACAAGATGCTTTATATTGAATATTGCCAGTAAGTTCAAAGTTTATTAATGCTTCTAAATAATAATTATAAGCCTCATAATTTTTATCATTCCTATAATAATACCACCCTAAATTAAAATTTGCAGTTGCTATAGCACTAGTATCTTTTAGCTTAGTTGCTAAGATTAAGTTCTCTTCATTTTTAGTTTTATACAAATCAAATTTACCTGCGTTTGCATACACAAGAGAAAGGTCTTTACCAGTTTTTAGAATAATAGAGTCTATTTTAGTTTTTAGAGCTAATTGATAAATAGCCTCTGAGACTTTAATTTTATCATCATCAGAGTTGTTATTCTCTTCAACCTTACTCTGGAGGACTCTTATACTATCTAGGATTTTTTGGTTCCGTTGCGTATAAGAATCTTGATGAAATGAAATTAATACAAGAAATAAAAAAAGCTGCTTCAATTTTTTAACTATTTAGAGAATCAAATTTAAGTTAAAATTATTTCACAACCATTTTAAGTTAAAATATATAAACAACAATAGCCCTTGTAAACGTTACAAGAGCTGTTATTTTATATTTAAATATTTTAAGTACTATCCTTGTCTAGGTATCTTCAATTTAATTTTACCGTGAGCTATTAAGTCGGTTTTTGTAGGCTGTTTGTTAATTTCTTGTCCTTGCTTATCAAAGTCATTAGGTTTTACACCGGATACAGTTAATAACAATACTGCAACTAACATTAAAGTAATTTTAAGGGTCTTCATAAATTATAATTTAGGGTTTAAATAATAGTCAACATTAAATCGTGCAATACAAAATATTGCGTTGAGGGAAGGGAATGGATTATTAACTATTCTAGGTGAAACCTAAAATTATACTAAAATAAAAAACGAGGGATGTTTTTTTAGACAACACGTGTCTACTAGTAAAATGGACTAAAATTTTCCTTTATAAGCGATTTGAGGTCTTAATAAAGAAAAACAAATATAATATTAATAAATATACAAACAAGTAAAATGCCGATTAAATGTATTTTTTAATCGATTAAAAGCAACACGTATGTTCATAACATGTTGAAAAGTTCACTTTAACGGTGTTTTATGACATACGATAGAAAAACTCGTCAATCTACATTAACACACCTTTGCTAAAGCTATGGTGTATAAGTAAAAAAGAAAGTCTCTAATTATTAAATTTATTTTTCGGCATAATTTACTTCTTTTTCTAATTTTCCTTTTTGCGTATATATCTTCCATACATCTATTCTTTTACCTCATGTTACAAGTCCTATTTCTCTTAGATAAATTTCGTCTATATCTTTACCAAATTTATAGTTCTTTATTCCTAAAGTAATTGTTTCCGCTTCATTCATTAGGAAATAGTCATTCGGATTTGAAAGCTAAATAATAGATTAAGGTGGCTATCATTTCACTAGAAATAGAACCCTCTAAATCATACAATGATTTAATTTTAATTTCACCATTATTAAAGTATTGCAGCCATAAACCAGTTTTTTTAATATTTATATTCTGGCATATCATAATACAATAACGCACCTTACTTTTTATAGAACCATCAGAATAATAATCTTGAACATATAAAGAATCTATAGGTATAAGGTTTATAACAAGATTTGTAAACCTCTCACTATGCTGACTATATAAAAAATGATAGTGGACTAAAAAGAAGAGAAGGATGAAAAATCTCATAGTCGTTTTATTATGTTTTAAAGTTAACGCATAAATAATACTGTTATTTTCAAAAACACTTCCAACATTTTACACATCTATAGATTGAACACAACGCATTGTGCTACAAAACAAAAAAGCATCCCGATTTTCTTGTTCAGAAAAAAGGAAAGCCTTTCATCGGCAAGTTCTCAATATAATTGAGAATCTTACTACTACTCCAAGATTCCTCTTGGAACAACACAACTTCATTGTACTAAAAAAGCTCTAATTTCTTAGAGCTTTTTTTTGCAATTTTAGCGGTCTGGAAGGGAATTTAATGACAACTCACCCAAAGCCATTGGTGGGTTTTATTACATTAAATTAAAACTTATTAAATTATTACCTAGTCTACTGTAAATGTGGCTGAACTACCAGTACCATTAACAATACTATTAACTACTTCAGTATTACCGACAGTTACAGTAAATCCGCCATCTGTTATTCCATCACCATATGCATCGTTAACTAAGACATCATAGCTACCTGGTTCTAAACATAAATTATAGGTTAAAATAGCAAAGTCATCATCAGGATCAACAAAAGGCCCACCTGAGAATAGTTCTACCGCTGGAGAAACACTAACATCAAAAATCGCCCATGTTGTTTCTCCTGGATATGTGTCTAATGTTAATTGGAATGTAACCTCTATTAAATCATTAAAAACCTCAGTTGAAAACGTAGAAATTTGTTGGTCATTATATAAACCACCACATACATATAAATTTCCTTCCAGATCTTGTAACTTATAATTACCACCAATCATACTATTATTGTTAGTATCAAAAAATGACAATACATAGTCCCCATCTTCAAGGCAAAATGGTATGACTATAGAAGTCATGTCTGCATAAGCACTATTAACACCGGCAGAAAACAGAGGTATAGAAGGATTAGTTGTACTATATAACTCCCAATAAGTTTCCTCTGGGTTCCATCAAATTCAATAGACAAAAGGATAAGAAAAGAATTACACTAATTGTTTTCAACATTAAAAGAAACGGTACAAAGTCTTCCACCAATATTAATATCAAACCTTGCGATACCTGCACTAATAGGAGTACCAGAAACATTAAACACTAATTCGCCCTCAAACTCACCAAATGTTCCTGCATCTAAAGAAGCTGTCAGCCCTGAGACATTTTGAGAAGGAATCATCATATCGCTATAATCACCACCAGTATTTGTTGTATATGGTAATGTAAATTGAAACCCTAAAACAGATTCGTTTTCTACAGGGGCTTGACCATTGTAAACTACTTCATCACAATTCAATTCTGCCAAGGCATTTGGTGTATAATTAGGGCTTACCACACTGTAATCAAAAGTCAATCTATGATCATCATGGGCAATGGGCTCACCCACAAAAGATAAATGATTTGCACCTCTTTGCGTAGTTGCCATATTTCGCTTCATTGCGAGGTAAGACTTACCCTCACCCCAAAGTTCTAAACGTGTTTGTTTGTATATTTCATCTTTGAGTGATTGCCCACTTAAAGCATTTAAATAAGAAGCATCCGTAATACGCGCAGCAACGAGCTCATTTAATGTTGTTTTCGCAACAGCATCTAAATTCATGTTAGCCTCAGCTTCAGCTTTTAATAATACAAACTCTGCATAGCGCATATAATGATAATCAGAAGACGTAGTAGTATTTACACCAAACTCAATTCTTGAGGCATCAAATTGCTTATTTAGAGGTTGTAAATAATGATCACCTGTTAAATTAAGAAACTGACCTCTTCTTATGTCATCCGCCCTCATACTTGCATACAAACCAGCATCTATAGCTTTAGAATCACCTACCGAAGCATAGCCGTAAGAGAAAAAATCTACCTGACCCCACCATGAAATTATTCCAAGACCATCGCTAAAATTAATACCTACACCCCATAACCAACTTGGGTTTTGTACGTTGTTAAAACCGCCTAATATACCAAATGTACTATTGTCTGATGGCATAAGTACTGCACCAGACTCAGTTAACACGTCATTAGCTAAAGCTGCAACCTCATCCCATCTTGTGCGAGTAGAAGCAATTACATAAGCTAAAATAGCCTTAGCTACAGACTGATTAATATACTTTTTTGTTGGTCTATTATAAGTCTCTAAAAAATCTATGGCATCAGTTAAATCATTCTCAATTAAAGTGTATACTTCACCAGTGTTAGCTAGATCCGTATTTGCTTCTAAACCACTAAATACAGGAATAACTGCCTCATTAGGGTTGTAATCTTCTTGAAAAAACTGCAATAGGGAAAGATAAGAATGTGCTCTTAACGCTAGAGCTTGTCCCAAAATAGCACGTTGTGCTTCATCAGTTGGTGTACTATCAAAAGGAGTAAGCGCTTCAATAATGGTAGAACATCGTAAAATGATACTCCAATAATAATTAAACACTTGTTTATTATCATTATTTGCATCTGTCTCATCCTCATCTTGCGTGGATTCAAACTCGGTTATTCCTGATCTATACCATCCAAAAGCACTGTTAGATAGTGCCATATCACTGCTAAGCATATCTGAAAATATATCATTAGATTTTTGTCCAAAATCGTCTTGACCGTTAGTACCACCTGCACCTTGTTGATACATGAAATCATAAATATCATATAAATTAATAATAGTGTTACTAGTTTGTACAGGGAATGAGTTACCATAAGACGTTCCGACACCGTTTGTCGCAAAAGGCCTAAAGTAATAAACTATATTTGGGTCTAAATTTAAGTCGCTTTGTAAGAAGGTATTGAAAGAACCTTCACCAGCGCCAAGGCTAATGACATTATCTAGCAATGTAGGGTTAAGTTCAGTACTCCAGCATAATCCACGTTCTGTTATTGTTGAATTTCCGTCATATAAAACACTAGCCTCAACAGCAATAGTATTAGTATAAGAAGCGGCAACATTAGCAGTAAAAATACTAGCATAATCATTTGTTCTAAATAAAACTTCTTCACCATAGGCTAAACCAGCACTACTTGTTGCGTAAGCCCTTACGCGATAAAGTGTATTAGGTAATAAATCATTTAGAGCACTAGTAAAAGTACCTAAACCCTCACCATCTAAAGTATGATTAGAATTAATAGTTGGAGTTGCACCAATAGCCCAACATAATCCTCTAGACGTTATGCTTCCACTACTTAGAGTTACCGAACCACCACCAGATGCTACCAAACCATCATCATAAAGTATATCATTTGTAATAACACTTGGTAAATCCGAAGATTGATCGGTATTTGTAGTAGCAAAACTTAATTCGTTCCCATAAGCCGTTCCAGAAGCGTTTGTAGCATAAGACCTAAAAAAGTAAGTAGTATTAGAAGACAATGGTATTAACTGTGATGTAAAAGCACCTAGACCAGAACCATCAATAGTATAACTATTTGCTATTGTAGGGTTTGCAGAGAGCGACCAACAAACACCCTTTTGTATTACTGCGCTACTCCCAATAGACGATACATTACCACCCGCAACTGCAGAATTAGAAGTTATAGATACTATTGACACTGTATTTAATATTGGAAGATCTAAACTATTAGGTACACTATAAGTTATGCTGTCTATAGATTGTATTGCAATACCTAAAATGTTACCATTATTTTGATAAACAGTTTTTAACACAGGGTTATTATTTGTATTAATCTTAACACTATCTATAGATTCTATTGGTAATTGTATTACGGTTCCATTAGTTTGGTGCGTTACCTCCATAATTTGAGCAAAGCTTAAATTGAAAGTAAAAATTAGGCCGAGTAAAAAGAATAATTGTTTCATAGCCATCTAAAATTTTATAATTTTTTTTGAAATTTTTTCTGTTGCATTTCTGAGCTCTAAAAAGAATACACCAGATGGTAAACTTTGTATGTCAAGCGTATTAGAGAAAGGACCGCTTAGCACGCCTAAATCTTTACTTAAAATCACTTTACCTAACATATCAACTAACCTGTAATCATAGGGTGTATTAGATTTAGGATTAAAACTAAACGTAACAGAGTGTTTGGTTGGGTTTGGATAAATTTTTAAATCGTTATTCAAAGATTCAAGATCTGATTGACTTAACGAATTTTGGTCGTACCTATAGCTTTCTAGCTCATTTAAAGGTTGAAATATTATATCACCTGAATTTAGAGTAATTCGCATATTTATACTTGAAAATGTAATTTTTTTTATGTCACTGATACTCAAAATGTTCAAATCACCATTAACATCATTGACATATAAAGATTGTGAGCTCCCAAGCAGGCTGCTTAAAAACAACAAGATTAACAAAAAGTAAGTTTTATTCATGTTTTCTATTTTAGAATGTTAATTTTTTTTGCATTACCCACAACGTTAGGATAAACACTATGGTGTTTATATCTCCTAGAGCTATTAGTTGTGCGAAATATTTACTTCTATATATTTATTCAGTTATTCAGTTATTCAGTTATTCAGTTATTCAAAGGTAAACTACTAGCTGAAACTATTTTATGATACAAATCAGCTAATAAAAACAAAACTATAAAAATAAAAAGCTTATAAATTACGGATATCCTCAA
>TARA_R100001369_G_scaffold51146_3_pt1 | contig 29471 bp, 27 predicted proteins | sample TARA_R100001369 | Tara Oceans TARA_R100001369 (sample SAMEA2621528) | marine metagenome | biome: marine biome (ENVO:00000447); feature: surface water layer (ENVO:00002042); material: "saline water (ENVO:00002010), including plankton (ENVO:xxxxxxxx)" | depth 5 m
ACATCGCCCTGGGACCGGTGGCGGTGTTCGGTGCTTCCAACTTCCCGCTGGCGTTCTCGGTGGCCGGTGGCGACACCGCCTCGGCGCTGGCCGCCGGCTGCCCGGTGGTGGTCAAGGCCCACTCCGCCCACCCCGGCACCTCCGAGCTGGTCGGCCGCGCGGTGCAGAAGGCGGTGGCGCGCTGCGAGCTGCCCGAAGGCGTGTTCTCGCTGCTCTTCGGCTCCGGCCGTGAGATCGGACAGGGCCTGGTCAGCGATCCACGGATCAAGGCGGTGGGCTTCACCGGCTCGCGCACTGGAGGCACCGCGCTGATGCAGACCGCCCAGGCGCGTCCCGAGCCTATTCCGGTGTACGCCGAGATGAGCTCGATCAACCCGGTGTTTCTGCTGCCCGAGGCGCTCAAGGCCCGCGGCAAGGCACTGGGCGAGGCCTTCGTCGGCTCCCTGACCATGGGCGCAGGCCAGTTTTGCACCAACCCGGGGCTGGTGATCGCCATCGAGAGCGAGGAGCTGGACGGCTTCATCGCTGCCGCCGCCGAGGCGGTCAAGGGCGCGGGCGCCCAGACAATGCTGACGCCGGGCATCTTTGATGCCTACTGCAAGGGCGTGACCATCCTCGCCGACAGCGACAAGGCCCGTGAAGTGGCCCGCGGCCTCGCTGGCGACGGCCCGAACCAGTGTCAGGCCGGCTTGTTCGTGGTCAAAGCCAGCGACTTCCTCAATGACGAGGCGCTCCAGGCCGAGGTGTTCGGCTCTACCTCTCTGGTGGTCAAGTGCACCGATCTCGACGAGGTCAAGGCGCTGGCCGAAGGACTGGAAGGTCAGCTGACCGCCACCCTGCAGATGGACGATGGCGACATTGACACCGCCCGCACCCTGCTGCCGGTGCTCGAACGTCGCGCTGGCCGGGTGATGGCCAACGGTTGGCCTACCGGGGTCGAGGTCTGCCACGCCATGGTTCACGGTGGCCCTTACCCTGCCACCTCGGACTCGCGTACCACCTCGGTGGGCAGCGCTGCGATCCATCGCTTTCTGCGCCCGGTGTGCTACCAGAACCTGCCCCAAGGTCTGCTGCCAAAGGCCCTCCAGGACGGCAACCCGGCTGGCGTCAGCCGCTTGGTCGATGGTCAGCGCGAAGCCTAAAGCGAGATGCAGCGTTAGAGTAGAGGCTTGATCAAAGCACTTTGTTTGCCAGCGTTCAACGCAGGATAACGGAGTAGTGTAAGTCAGTTAAGCCTATTCTCTATAAGCTGATCATGAGACCTTCCCGCGTCAGGCAGACTGACACGGGAAGGTCTAGTCATTTCAGCGATGCCGTTAATGCCATCGCCAAGCTTCCCCCACCCCGGAATTAGTGTAACGTTACGTCCAGGAAAGGATCATCTATTCGCTGACTGGCCCCATCCATGAGCAACCGTTCCAAGTCGGTGACCGAAATCGAAATTCGCTCTACCATCTGGCACGCTTTTTTTGTAGTTATAGGAAGCAAGACCGCCTCAAGCAAATCAAGTGCTTTAAATGTTGTTATCATCATGACGGGCGCTCTGCCCAGCTATTATTAAATTGCTCTGGCTGGTAGGGAAACGCAGGATTACCAACCGATATAGACGAAAATCGATAGGCACGCTTCGTACCTCCGGTTCATGAACTATGGAAGAGTACCCGGCCACTGAGCTAACCCAGAATGATAGGCCTATCAAATTGACAGAGGGCGAAAGGTTGTATTATGAGAGCACTACAATAGAGTCGCCACTTGATGTACATACTGCATCAAAGTGAAGCATCCTGTGAGTATCGGATACATAAAGGAGGATGCTATGGATCTCACCGAACAAGACAATTGTGGTACCCGTATGCTGGGCGATATCGGCCTCCCTCTTGATGTGTATGTCGACCAGGTGGCTTTCATTAGGGTTGTGCGAGAAGGCTTGTCTGGCCGCGTACTCCAAAAAGCGGTCAATGCACTGCGAGGTGATCGAGATGTCTTCGTGCGACTGTTAGAAACTGACTCAGGAAACCTGCATCGTTTGTACAAGCGTAAGGCCCTGGGCCGTGCTCAGAGCGAGGAAGTCCTGGATACACTGAAGCTATATGTCGACGCCGGAAAGGTCTTCGGTGATCGCGATAGCGCCCAGGAGTGGCTACACAGCGAGGTTCGAGCGCTGAATGGGTCTCAACCCATCGATCTTTTCGATACCTTCGCTGGCCGCAAAATGGTGAGGGATGTGCTGCGCAAGATTAAATTCGGGGAGTTCAGCTGATAATATTTTAGATGCGGGAAGTCAAATCAGCTCGCAAAACCGCATAAATACCCTTAGCACTTACCAAAACTAAGGGTATCCGAGTGAAGTTTTATCAAATCAAAAAGTACGCTATTTGACCACCCTTTCCGGCTAGGATGGAAGCTACCGAAACGGCGGATGCTGAAATAAAGCCGGTAGCCTGTATTGTATTTCAGCCTGTCAGCTGCGGCCGTCATGCTCGAAATGGGAAACTACACCCCGAATCTCCGGCTGTTACTCCAGACATGATGCTCAGCATTTACGAAGTCGATGCAACCTCAATTCAAAGCCTGGATCTCTCAGATCTGCCCGCAGGTGAAACCGGTTCCCCTGCCCCGCTTGCACACACCCCCTAAGTCCCGACTTTCTAGGAAAACCAGAAAATGCTGGCCTCTTTATTCCTCGCGACCAATTCGTCTCGATGCATGCCATTCGATGACCTCCGCCATCTCTGGAGCAGTTGAATCGCATTGGGTGAGAAGCTTATACAGCGTGTATCTTGGTGTCTCACTGAGCGCCTCCCACTCGTCGTCCAGGGGTGTGAGGAGATCCGTCTGAGAGGTGACACTGCCACGCAGCTTATTTAGTGGGGAAGTCATGCTGTATTGACCTCTCTTAAACCTAGTGAGTATAGGTGTGGGTGGGTAATTATTATCTAACGTAATCGCCGATGCTGAAGAGGTCGAGATATTTCGTTCTATTTATATTTAGCACTTGAATCAGCTATTCTTGGTATGGCGGTGCTCTACCTACGCAACAGCTTCATGAATTGCGATCTTTATGCCTAGCCCACAATATGAGTAGGACTGACATCACAACGGTAATAACAATAATGCCTAGAAGGCCATAGACCTCGACAGGTATCACCATATATAAAACCCTAATTTGAGCCGAGTTTCTCAAGTTTGACTATTGACTCGATCATTGGCGAGATTTATTTCTTCGCTTAAGAGTCACATGAGCGGCAACTAATGTCCCGAACATAATAAACAAAATCGGAGAAACACCGATTAAAAACTGCGCTAAATCACCCATAACGCCTCCGCCTGCTTGCTGAATTGCTGCAACATTTCTAACTATAGCACCAAGCGGTATCACCTGCCGAGCCAGCCACATTCGTTAGGTCAATCGCTGACTTAATGTTCCAACTGACTGTGCCTGAGGAGATCGTTGTCTGTGCAATGTCAGTGATTGATCGATTCCTTACATGAGTATTTGAAGAGCACTTTATCAGTAGGAAACGCGAAGCTACTAGACCTGAGCAAAACAGATCTTTCTAATATAATTCTATTCAATCACATTTTCCATATCACTGAGTTTGAACATGTCTATCAAGCGTTGGACGATTTTAGGTCTTCGTCACTACTAGTCATGGTGAAAAGATAACGGTACATGAGCGAAATTCATGATGGCTACAGATACCGTGAAAATGGTGAGTGACCGCCGCGTTTTTTTTGAGACTTCCTACTATGAGGATGCTTAAACCACACATGCGCATCATGAATTGCGATCTTTATACCTTGCCCAAAATATTAGTTGGACTGATATTAAAAAAGTAGCAATAATAACTAGAACCCCATAAACTTAACTAGTCATCATCAGCTTTCTCGCTTAAGGATGGTCATATAAATATACCGACATTAGCTTGTGACTGGCAATTATTCATTTTCTGCAAACAAAACAATCCTTCAGTAAGAGCAAATAAAATACTGAGTCAAATAAGTGAAAAATCCATTAAGACCTGTGACAAATCACTTATAAACCTCTCTTATATAAGTGTAGCTCTAGAATTAAAGATAGTAACATGTATTACATAATTTACGCTTTTAACTGTTTGGATTTGACAATTATATCTAAACTTGTCAAAACCATAAGATTGGTAAAACGTAGGTTACAAAATTTCACGTAGGTTTGTGATCATCATCAAGAAAAAACACTGTGAGTATTCCCCTGCTCCCTGGCTGATCTACCGCTTTGCTACATAAACGTCTGTATGTTCATTCATAATCAATGTACCAAGAGCGAATCTCGACCTTAGCCTCAATCTTTCTACATAGCTCGTATTCATCAAAATACTATCAAAAGTTAACGTATTGTATTCTTTCCTAGTCCTGATTTTACCCGATTTAGCTGCTTCTAAGCGACCCTTAAAGCATACAACCTGCTAACGACTTGAATCATAACTTAAACTATATTTTCACAAACGAATCCTGTCTTCCTCAACATATTTATAAAGCTAGCCTTTACCATATTGCCTGCCTTAACTTAAGCCAACAAAGAGCTAAAAACCAAAACCTCAGCAAACAGGCAGTATTAGTATAAATAATATTATATAAGCATCACACATTAAAATACCTGCAGCTAAGTTCCAGCTACGATACTACGATACTATCATAATATGATAGCGACATAGCGTTAGACCCATCTCAACAGGGGATCTAAGCGCACCTGAACCATGAACTTAAATAGCCTAAAATTATTTTCAAAACACACTTGCACATCTTTAAAAAACTAATTAACTTATCGGCATCAAAAGTAATTTACGAAACTAGGCGCCTCAGTTAATGATCAATGTTATCGGCTCTCGAGTGGTTCTCACTTCTCAAATAAAGATCTCAGAACAAATAGCGAGCACTGTTAGAAAAACATTATTTGGGCGCCCTCCCTTATTGCAAGATGCACGCGACTTAACTGACGAAGCCATCATTATGGCAATTCTTCTATCACCGCCAATTGTTTATGAGAAAAAGAGCCTAGTCGACAAAAGGCTCTATATATGTATCGCCAACTTTCGCTCTCTTCAGCTTGCTGGCCTACTACCTGGCTCTTCAAAAATCAGAGTCAATCTGATTGAGCCACCTTTTCATAGTAATATTGACTCGGTGGCACTCATGTTAAATATGATCAGTGATCTGGCGTTATCTTTAGATCCCGATAAAGCAGGACCATATTTTTTAGAGCTTCGAAACCATGCTATCGACTACTCCCCGGACGTACTAAGTTCCATCTCGACTAAATGTCGTTTTAAAAAATCGTTTCTAGAAGCCATTGGCATAAACCGAAAAAAATACTGACAAAGAGAAAGGCCTTCAAAGTGATATATAAATTAAAAATGAAATCGCTTCTTGAAGATGCGATACAACCCCGCCCTGACTATTTTTCGTTTACACAGCTTCAACCCGCTCTGATTTACACACTTCAGCATCTTATGCTTATTGGTGATGACTGCTGGAATCGAGCAGCGATCAAAGATTTGATCACGGGCATTGAGAATGAAGAACTTGACTTACAAGCTGAGTCAGGTAAAGGCGAGAAAGGCATTTACGGCACTAACCCAATTCACGGCGCGCTCTATAAGATATCTAAAAATATCGATACGGAAAATCGATTACAACTTCTCACTCATATTATCAACGCAGCTTTTCAATGGCGAAAAGAGATTGAAGCATTAACCGTTAATCAAACTCTAACAGACCATAAGAACAAACGTCTCAATATAGCTACTTATCAAAAAAATCTTGAAGCGGCCTGTAAGGTTGCCCGATTGATGGATGCAGATGATCTAGCCCAGCTTGCGCCATGGGATCAATCCACCCATGCATTTTTAAAATCCTGCCAAATACTTACCAAAAAAAAGGTTGCAGGCAGTAAAGCTTATATACTGGAACTAGAACGTTTTTTTGCGTACGCTCTCAATGCTCGGCAGCCGCGGAAAAATTATCGCACTGAGCAAGAGAGTACCGGTAATTATTTACTGCCTCAACGCACTCGGCCGATCGATGTTGATCCTGAAGAGCCATGGCAAGAACTATCAAGTTCAGTGATAACGTTTCCATCTCAAGCAGCAGATTACAGCGCGTTACGCCAAGCTGGCCTCTCTGCTACTGAAGAACGCTCATCGATTGAATTGATACAGAGCGACAAGCCGTTAGCATTAGCGAGAGGCGACTCGTCGCTTCAATCTGTTTTTCGCGCGCGTTCTCAACAGCTGCATTTAGCTAAAGCAGCACAGTTATTGCCTGGGCGATGGGAACACCTCGCTGCGTATGATTTATTTCATCTACAGATTCAGCTTAATCACACAAAGCAAAACCAGTCTTTCCTGAGCTGTATTATTGGGCTATTGCTAGTAACGGGCCGTAGTTTGAGTAGCATACTTGATGCTCATGTCGTTAAGCGCATTGAACAAATTCCCAAAAACACCCTTCAAGATCAATCGCTCTATCTATTATCTGACGCCACAGGCTGGATAACAGGCGTTATTAGGCCGCCCGATAGCCGTCAATCGAGCAGCCAATGGCGTTCCAATATGCGTAAAACACAAACACATATCATATTACCGATTCCAAGTTTTTTACAACCGATTATTTCTTTACTTACTAAGTATAGAGGGCACAGAGTACTAAAGAGGTCAGTCGCCTTATTTTCCGACCAATTTAAACATCAATTTACGGCTGAGCTTAAACAATTGCTAGCGGATACTAATCGTAAAGAGGGTACGCGACTGACAATACATCGATTAGGGATGCATTTGTTCAATACACTCAATACGGGCGATGCTGACTTAACTGCTGCCTGCCTAATTACAGCGCGCGTACCCTCTTTTGGCCAGCAGGCATCACTCTACTATTTTGCGCCTAGTCTTGATTACTTAACACAGCGTTATCTGGAAGCAATACGCATCATTGAGCAACAGTGGCAAGGCTCACCAACTGAAAAGAACCAACAAACTGCTAAAAAAACTCACTCAGGTTTGCTCCCCTGTTCGCAACGAGAAACAGCTCGCTACGTAGGTTCTCAGCTTGTTCCCACTAGAGCTTATGTTGAGAAGCTAGTATCTCATATGCAGCAACACTTAACGGTAGCCGATCAGAGCGGTTCGCTGTTTGAGCGGATTGTGAGTGTACATAACTGCTACACGGCTTACACGGTTGCGATGCTGATGTTTTGCACTGGGTATCGCAGCATTCGCGACCCATTACCCAGGTGGAATCAACTTTCGTTATCACGCCGCTTAATCGTCATCGCTGATAAAACTGATGATACACAAAGCCACGCTCGCTTTTTGCCACTGCCAGAAATGATGGTGACACAGCTCAACCATTATTTACGCCATCGCGAAGCGGTCGTGGGCCGTCTACAACTATATCTTCAGCAAGAATGGGACACCCCTTTTCTTTTTCTTGATACACACGGCCATCCTAAACAAGTCTCTCCTAAACGTCTTCAAAAGCAATTAAATTGGCCTGGCTCTCCGCCATTGAATATAAACCGCCACTTTCTTCATACACAGCTTAAAGAAAGCGGCTGCTCCTCTGAATTAGTAGATTCTTATATGGGCCATTGGGATGCTGGCCAAGAACCTTGGTCGAAACATTCTACATTTTGCCCACGGAAATATCGTGAGCACATTAGCTCAGCCATGGAGTCGTTGATGCAACAACAAGGGTGGAAAGCAATTGAAGGGTCAGTGTTATGAGTGAACACATAATTTGGAAAGGCTGGAAATTAACGCCTCCGATACAAGCAAGTACTGACGGCGAAGCGTCTCGTAGCTATCAACGCGCACGCGAAAAATACAAAGAGCTGTCCTCAGCACTTGAACAGATAGAGGCGCTTGTTCCAGGTGCCGCTGAAGGGTGCCATGGATTAGTCTTTTCAGAACGAGCTATCAGCGATGCGTTTGAGTCGATTCATTCGATCACAAGTCCACAAAAACTACGCCAGCAACATAATTTTCTAGTGAGCGGTTTGGAACGTGGCGCGCGAGATCTAAATTGGCAAGTGAGTATCCCAAGCCCGATGGTCACTCTGCCACGCAAATCGCCTCAAGTAACGACTGACACTTTTAGTCAGCTACATGGCTGGGATACCGCTGTAAACATACATGATCAATTATTGCCCCCCACCAACCTTCATCAGGATGAATTAAAAAAATGGTTGGCGGGGCGCTTTTTATTTCAGCTGGTTCGCGAAGGCGCCTTACTAAATAAAGAGTGGCTAAGGCAGGTTCCTTCAGCAGTTATTGACGGTATTACGTTTGTAGGTGACATTGGCTATCTAACGCTAAAAAAAGAGCTAAAGTCTGAACAACCTAGCAGCACAAATAAACCTTTACTCAATAACTTCAATGTGAATGAGTCGCCTGAACTCCTTTTGGAGCATGAGCGCCAATATCATTATAGACGGCTATTTCTAAGTCCTATGAGCCACCTATTGCTACTGAGTTACTATCAGCAATGCAGCCTCAGTTGGCCACAGAATGCAGGTGCCGAAAAAGCGCTACTGCACTATGCCAACAGTATCTCTAAAGAATTCTCTAATGCGAATTTGACCTCCATTTTATCTGTGGCAAAAACGTCATCGTCACTGGAAATGATGCCCTTGCTGACACATTATGCTAGCCAGTTTGACGTCTCATTATCGCTTCGCCCCACCACATGGCAACGACTTGTACATCGGCAAGTGTTGGTTAAACAACCCGAAGATTCCTCACTCGAACAAGCTTATATTCCCATTCAACCTTTGCCGAAGCGGAAGGGAAAGTATCCAGATCAATTAGTGCAGCTCATTAAATTACAGCGCTGTATCCCTGCCTCCCTCATTGGCCAAGCGGGTAGAAATAAGGCCATCGCGAATATCGATAACTTTTTGTCGTCAGAGGAAGGAAATGGAGTACTCGTTACACTATTAGCGGCCTGGGCTAAAAGACTCATGCAAAAAGGGGGACGGGTTAAATCAAAGCTTACTCCGAGCACGGTCAGAACCTATCGTTCCCATATAGCCCGCCCGCTGGTGATACACGGCTATGATATACACGATATTCAAGCGCTGGATGCGAGTGAATGGCAGAAGCTTTACGAAAATGTACTGAATGATGCTAAGACCACGGGAAGCCGTTCAAGGGCACAAAACCGTTTACGAGACTTCCACGATTTTGTTATGGATACTTACTCGGTTCCAGACGTAGAACTCGGTGGAAACGGTGGGATAGCAGGACGTGTTGATGTAAACATCATCACACCAGCAGAATACGGGCGCGCCACCGCTATCATCGTAAGCTCTAAACAGTCGAATAGATTGCGTATGATGCAGGCATTAGCGCTAATACTTGGCTATCGTCTCGGTTTACGTCGCAGTGAATGTGCCTTACTTATGCGCCGGGATATAGCGTTTATACAGCATTCTGAGGATATATTTGGTGAAGTTATTGTTCGCGCTAATCCATACCGACGCGGTAAAAGCTATTCAGCAACCCGACGTTTACCTCTCTGGCTATTATCGCCCCTAGAGCGAAAATTACTTGTTTGGTGCTATAACCAAACTTATAAAGACAGCAAGGTTCGGACGGTGCATAAACAGCTTCTGTTTTGTCCCGGTGTCAGTAGTCATGACATACTAAGTGATAACCAACTTTTCCAGCCTATCCAAACGGCACTAAAAGTGGCAAGTGGCGATACTTCAGTTCGCTATCATCACTTACGACATACCTTTGTTACGCAAAACATCTTACGTTTCCTAGAAAATAATCCCAGCGAACTGCTGCCTAAAGAGTGGTTAGAGGGTGAGAGTGCCGACAAAGAACCTTATATTACGAATTTTGACTTCTCTACACTAGCGGGTCTTCCTTCACAAAATCGCCCGTCACGCAAGCGATTGTGGCAGCTATCATTATTGACTGGCCATGCCAGCCCTGATGAAACACTTAGCTCTTATACACACTTGTTAGATTGGGTGATGGGGCATTATCTTCGCGAACGCTTTAATCCGATTGTTTCATCTGACATGCAGTCGGTCTTATTTAAAAATCAGTCAAAAACAGCGGTGACTAGTTGGCGAAATCGTAAAGGTTTAAAAGGACAAATACGGGCTAGTGATATTTTGAACCAATTGAAATCTGAAGGGCAGGACTATCTCGCTGATAATCGCTTGGAGCCTTTCTTCCAGCTATATGAGCCCCCCGCCATAAACCCCCTTGACAACGCAACTGCACTATTTACATGGCCGGATGCCACAACGATCTATCAATGCCTGCGATTGATCGAACAGCAAGAACACCAGGGAGTCTCGCTAGGTAATGCTATTCAGTATGCCGCAAGGAGCTTTTTGTTCGCTCCTAACCAGCTCGACCGCTGGGTAAAAAGCGGTGAGAAGCTTATGACCCGAAGGACCCGACGGACGAATTCGGCATTTAGTCGAGGAGACAATGTAAATCGGCGAAGTGAGCTTGCCGCCTCTCAAGTTGTTTATATGCCCGAGCTTCGACGGTGTATGGCACCTCCGTTAAAGCCGCAGGTATTGAAGGAGGCTGATCAATTTTTCCATAAACTACTAGATTGGTGTCGAGCAAACCCCGAAAAAGCGGAAAAAAGCTTTGTCACATTTCGCAATCATATGCAACGCAGCACGGGCCATATTAAGCTCCCAGACGCAGTAGCTATAAACACCGTCCGCGATATTCTTCGTCCATTGGGCTGTCTACAGCACGCCTACCTAGTAGTTGAAGTGGAAACAAACGCTGTTGAGAAGAAAGTAAAGCGGCATTGGGCACAGGCAACTGATATCCCAGTAAAACGCATAATGTCGATACCAACCCCCTCCCGCTCTGGACGAACGCGTCATTGGTACGGTAATGCTCATCTCAAAATCACCCGCGGCGATTATAAAGATGCGGAGCAGCCACTGTGGGAGGCAATACGTTTTGCATCATTTATGATACTCCTCGTAGCAGATATAACTGACCAATATGATTGATGAGAGTTATCCCACCTCAGCACTTACCCCTACCCTCTAGACTAAAAGGGGTGGGGGTAAGTTATTCTCGTAAGCAGAAGTGACTTCAGACGCTCACTACCTCATAAGCCGTTATGAAACACAGCTTTTGGCTGACAAAGTTGGCCCAGCGTATTGTTACCTGAAGCCGCTGACCCATTTTCGGAACTCCCTCCTCGCCCACCTGACGGTCGGTCAAGAAGACACGGAGGTTGCCTTTAGGGCCAATTAGATAAAGCGACCACACCTGATGCTGCATTAACCATTCTGGCCCCTCCACTCCTGCTACGTAAACCTCACCTTCGAACTGATAATCTGCTTTCTGAGTGGTTCGTTGCGATGTTACTGCCATGCTTGATCCTCCCAAGCCCACAGCGTGCGCTCTAGTTCCGCAAGAAGACGCGGGATCGCTTGACGGTTAGCGTCAAGGCCAAGTTGTTGAAGGGTGCGCGCTACCCAGGTCGTTAACGCATCCAGGTTGCTGTTCTCTTGCCCATCACCAAGCCACATCACGAGCGCGCAGCCAGAAGTCAAGCTGGTGGCGGCGGCCAAGGACTCTGCCAAGCGGCGTTCTAGGCGGCGCTGTGATTGGATAGCTGCCGTGACGCGCAGGGAGTGTTCGATATCGTCGCGGTTCAATTTTAGAGTATTGAGCTGTTTCATCGTCTTCTCCTAGGCGCGTTTCTGGTTAAGCATGCGCTCAAACGCAGAGCCGTCTTGGCGCGTTAGGTTGGGCACAAAGCGTGAGTAAACACGGAAAAGCATTTCCGTTGTGGTATGACCCATCTGGCGTGCAATCCACTCGGGGCTCTCGCCTGCCGCCAACCATAATGTCGCCGCGGTATGGCGTGTCTGGTAGGGCCGACGCTTATTCATCCCCAGCTCTTCTAGCAACGGATACCAGACGCGCTTAGTGACGTTATGATGCGATAGCGCGGTGCCTTTACGCGTCGTGAAGACCAGACCTGTCTTCCCAGTGACTTCAAACTGAGCTTTCAAGGCATCAAAGACCGGCTGCGACATATCAATCGCACGAAAGGACCCATCGTTCTTAGTGGGCACAACCTTGCCGTTCACCATCGCTTGATGCACTAGAATCTGACGTCGGGAGAAATCCACATGCTCCCAGGTTAAGCCGTCAATCTCGCCGGTTCGCATGCCCGTGAAGAAGCGCACGGTGTAGTACTGACGAAAGTCGTCGCGGACGTTACTGATGATCCGCTGCACCTCATCTAGGGAAAACGGTTCCACATCGGTACGTGGCACATTGAGCGATTTAATCCCGCGGTACGGTGAGCTAAACTCATAGCGGTCGGCGGCTTCATTCAACATCATGCGCAATGGCGTCATGATGTGGTTGATACGGCTAGCAGAGAGTTTCTTGCCGCTCCGGGTATTTACTTTGGCGAGTGACGCCCGGAACTCAAGAATTTCTGCACGGGTGATGCTGCCGACTTCTTTATGCCCTAACGCTGGCAAAATATGTCGATCCAGACACCCCTGCACGGTGACGATCTGTGACTCGCGCCACTCAATCTCTTTCTCCGCAAACCACGTCTCAGCAAAGCCGCGCAGTAATGGCGTCGCTTGATAACCTCCTAAGGTAGTCAGTGCACGCTTGCTTAACGTCTTTGCTCGCGGGCTATCCGGGAAGTAGCGACCATAATCGAACGTGCCCAGCGTAATCTCCGCTTCGATTTTCTCCAGAATCCGCTCTAACTTTTTACGGTTAGCAGCTATGTTGTCTAGGGTGGTTTGCTCGCGACACCGTTTACCTAGATACCGAAAATCAAAAAAGAGTTTATTCGTTTTCTCTCGCACTCGAATCTTACCCATAGCAAACACCCCCTCCAGCCATCGGTACGCCAATACTTTCTTCTTTCGAGTGCAGCTGCATATCGCGCTCGATTGGCTCCCACAAATAAAGAATCTTGCGGCCGCCAAACGGACGTATGTAATGAATACCTTCCAGCAACACGCTGTCCTTCAGGCGTTCGCGAATAGTGCGCGAGTCATATTTGATGCGCTCGGCAAGCTCTGCGGTTGTTAGATAGCAATAAGACATTTTCTCTCTCCTCGTGGTAGAGTCTTAGAAGCTCATTAGGACTTACCAAGAAACTTAATGATCTCCTGAAGAACAGGATAGGCTATAAAAGACCTTTTGCAAGCCTTTTAGATCTACAGGAGAACAAATAAATTTATAGAGAGTCATTATGATCAAGTGTCACTTATCTCGGATCATGGGAGAGAGAAAGCTGAAAATCGTTGATGTGGCCCGTGAAACCGGTATTAACCGGGGCACCATTACACGGCTGTATCACGAAACAGCTAGCCGAATAGAGCTTGAGGCCGTAGAGGCGCTATGCCATTACTTTGGCTGCCAGGTAGGAGATTTATTCGAGTATCAGACAAACAGCGATGACTGAGCTTTCCAAAAGATAGGTTGCAGCGTCCCGTCCAGCGACGGCACATCACACCAACGATGGCGATCGACTCACAAAGTTTCTGACCCGTTTATTCGCAGCACCGACTGATGCAATCGCAAGGCAAGCGGAAGCCATCGGCACATAAGGGAGAGAAAGATGAAAGTGACTGAAAAAGTAGAAGTCGATACAGTTACCGACGTACGCTGTGATATATGTCTAACTTCTACGCAAGTAGCAGACGGAGGGCTTGAATTCGCAACGCTTCAAGCGCACTGGGGCTACGGATCTCAACACGATGGCGAACGATATGAGCTGCACCTGTGCGAAAGCTGTTTCTTCAGCACCCTAGCCTACTTTAAGCAGGAACGCCGCGTGCAAAACTTATTCAGTGAAGATGGCTGTACTGTTGCCTTGAAAACAGATGGAACCTTGGGTCTTGTGGCAACCGATGACTACTTCGGAGATAAAGGTGGCAACGAAGCGCAATAGGTACTCGCTGCATTATCTAGTGGTGGCGATTGCGTACGACAGCAGACGACCCTGAGCGGCCATTTAGGGAGACACAGCAGGAGCGCGAATTTTAGATATATAGCCTAATATAAATTAATATTAAAAAGATCAAGGGAGCTTTCATTATGGCAAAGTTTAACTCTAATGAGCTAAAGCGAAAAATGATAGAGGCACAACGTAAAGCTGAGCAACAGGTCAAGCGTGAAGTGGATCGAGCCAATCGTGCTAATAAGAAGATCGTAGATGACCACAACAGAAAAATTGATGCATATAATCGAAAAGCAATTTCCGACCATAATAGAAGTGTTCGGCAGAACAACCAGAAAGCAGAAGCTCACAATAGAAAAGTTTTAGCTGAATTAAATAGGCAGTTACGAACTGCCTCAAGCCCCGTTAGGTATTCTGATTCAGAGCGGCAACTTGCAGATAAAGTGCATGAAACAGTTGCTTCACTTGATCCCCGCGAATATGACTCGTTCCTCAGTTATGCTCGTATCGATGGGGCTGAAGTGGCCTCACGGCTCCGAGATGAGCTTGAGAATTTGGGGGTAGCTGTGTGGTTTGATGAGGTCGCAATTATTCCAGGGCGCAGCCAATCATTACAAATGGATGCGGGATTGAGGAAGGCTCGCTCCGGCATTACAGTTCTCACACCTGCATACCTGACAGGTAGGTTTTGGACTGAAAGGGAGCTTGGGGCATTGTTGAACAAGAATACGCTTATTCCTGTATTGCACAATGTCACTTTCGATGATGTCAAGCAATACAGCGGGATACTCCCCGACTTAGCAGGCTTTACTACTCAATATGACTCAGTTGAAGACATCGCCAAAAAAATTGCTGCAGCTGTTATTGTTGATGATGTTGGTTGAGCTGCGGTGGCTAACAAGCCTCTGCACGCGACGAGCGTGTGCAGGGGGGCGTTATACTTATTGGCGGGGACGTTTTTAAATTATATTGTGGAATAAGTAGTGTCTGTGATAAGGATAAATCTGTGGTTGGATTGAAAGATAAGCACCTGGAAGAACAGGAAGATCATTATATCAAGCTTGCGAATGCACTCGAAATTTCATGGAATGAGCTAGCTTCCTTAGACTATGAATTGTTTGCAAATATTTCAAAGGAAGGCCTTATTTATGGATACTTTGTAAAATTTAGCAAAGAAAGTAATGAAAAGGTGTTGGCTAAGATATCTGGGTTAGGTAGGGATTTAACTGTAAAGCTACCAGTATGGGCACTAGAGAGAAGCGCCGATGATGAGTATGAGCTTGGTGCAATTTTCGATAATGTAGAGTATAAAAATAATTTTTTTAGTGAGCTTGAAAACATTGATAGACTGCGGGATCTAGCCATTGATGATCAAGAGTTAAGAGAGTTGCTTCTTAGGCAGCTTTTTATCAGTATCATTGGTGCTCTCGAAACCTACTTGTCTGATGCTTTTATTAACAAAACTCTTTCGTCAGAAATTTATTTAGAAAATTTTGCTTCCACGCATCCGGAGTTTAAGAAGCAAAAGATCCCTCTTAGTGACGTTTTCACCACAGCAAGAAATATGAAAGAAAAATCAAAAACAATTATGGTTGGTACTATTTATCACAAGTTACCTATAGTCAAAGAAATGTACCAGCAAACGTTCGAGATAGAGTTTCCTGACATTTCGACAATGCAGAAATTTGTGACTCAGAGGCATGATTTGGTGCACCGTAATGGAAAAACCGTAAATGGGGATATAGTACGTATTGATGATGAAACTATTGAGGCGCTCATTGATTCAGCGAACAATATGGTTAACTCTATTTCTGATGAACTTGAAGACTATGGTTTTCCATTTTGAGAAGATAACATGATTATATAAATGGGTAATCAGCTATATTCTCCTCTCCGGCTTAACGTCTGTAGTGGCGGGCATTACATTAGCTATATACAATTGGCCGCTCCTGGTCGTAAACAGTAGGCCTGTTCGCTATATGCACTTTAAAAATATTTATGGTAGTTATTAATAAAGCCTTGGATTGCGGGGTAGCTCTTCAGTAAAACAGTGATTACGGATCCTGGGCCAAACGAAATCCTACATAGTCGTTCCGGTTTCTGGCGTCAAATCGGTAGCGATAGGCTGAACGCACCCTCCGTGGTTTTCCGTCCCATGCACCACCGCGGACTACACGATCAACGCAGACCCCTCCGTCCTCCTCTAGCCACGCAGGTCTTGCCTGTCCAGGAGCGCCTTCATAGCTTTCGTGCCAGCAGTCTTCAACCCACTCCGCCAAGTTGCCCAGTACATCGTGCAGCCCAAAGTTGTTGTGATTGAAGCTCCCGACCGGTGCTGTAAAGACGTAGCCGTCCTCGCAAGCATGCACTTCATAGGTTATGTAGTCGTAGCGTGCGCGCAGAGCCTCCTCGTTATGTGTATCGAACACGTTTTCATATACACACTGGCCTAACTCTGAAGCCTCGCCCCAATAGCGCGCCGTTGTGGTACCGCCCCGTGCAGCGTATTCCCACTCAGCTTCTGTTGGCAATCGGTAATGCTTACTAGTTTGCTCTGATAGCCAGTCCGCATATGCCTTTGCGTCATGCCAGCTCACGTCCATTACGGGCCTTTTCCCACGCCCGTAGAAGTAGCTCCCAGGGAGGGGGCGGCCTGTTGCAATCGCAAACCGGTCATATTCATCAAAGGTGACCTCGTAACGGCCGATCTGAAACGCCTCAACACGCACGTCACGCTGAGGACCCTCGTCGGGCCATCGACCTTGCTCGTCATCTGGCGATCCCATTAGAAATGATCCCGGTGGGACCTCGACCATTTGAGGCATCAGGGGTTCAGATTCCAACTCATCTGTCTGGGAGCCGAGCGGCACCGACACGACCCAGAAGGCTAGGCAACCGAGGAACGCCATCACGACGCCGACCGAGCGCAGCGGATGCTCTTCGATCGGCAACATGTACTGAAGGAACTCGACCCCCTTGTGTATCGAACTCGCGAACCGGGTGAGTCGCTGCGCAGCCATGAATATCCAGACCCACACTGATGTAGCGAACGTTGTCCACAAGAACACGGCCATGATGCGTCCGTCGACAGGTACACTCGGGCTGAGCACACCCGCTGCTAAGACGTTGCGGACACTCTCGATTGATGGCATGCCATCCAACATTCCAAAAATAGCGATAGGAATCACGAAGATGGTGAGTGTCGCGGCAAAATCGAAAGCCAGCCACGTTAGCTGACCCTGTATAGAGTTCACCGTCTCCAGTTGCCGGATCACGAAGCGTGTCTCAAGCAGCGAGAAATAGTCCGGGATCAAGTTTAACACAATGAAAAAGAAGACCAATTTTTCCAAAGAAGGCTCGAAGTTCCAGAAGAAGGCTAGACTCTCGCCCGAGGCTACGGCATTCTTAAAGTAGGTCCATTCCGAGGGGGCGGCATGCGCATAGACGACTGTTGCCATAGCAAAAGCACACAACGAGGCGATGCACGACCGAGCGATGCAGCGCAAGCTTGTGTGTTTTCTTCCGAACACTCGATCAAATAGCTCAGCAAAGTGCACTGGCCAGGCCTGCACCTTCGCGCCCACCCGTCTCGGCTCGACGCATAATAGGTAGAGACTCAGATCCTCTCGGAATTCTTTGCTGGTCAGACCATCTGCCTTCCAAGCCGCCCCAAGCAAGATAGCACCGAAGGAAAGCCCGGTGACCAACCATACTCGAATCATTTCCATGTCAATGCTCTTGGTCGTTGCATCCTTAAGGTTGTGCAGAAATAAATGCCTGCTTCAGCGCGAGGTACTGTTTCCATGGCGAGATTGATCATCAAATAAGCTATTTGTGCTTTGCTACGCTTTGAGATATCACTTAAAACTGGCTTAGGTAGTATAGTCGTCCTTTCGATAACGGGTAAAAATCATAGTATCTTCAGATTCCTAGATTTATTATCAAGTAGTTAAGCTTAATATGTTAGGCGCATAAGATAGGGGAGCACACTGGCGAATCTCACAATCTATGAGGGTGATGCTTGTTAAATCAGCATTAGCTAAAAGACCGCTATTGGCCGGACAACGACGGCCCGGGAAAGGCCGCCGTTTGTCCTTATTAAACTTCTGTCTGTTCTGCCATTTCCAACGCATCATCGACCTCTATCCCTAGATACCTGACGGTGCTTTCCAGCTTTGTGTGCCCCAGGAGCAGTTGTACTGCCCTTAAATTTTTCGTGCGACGGTATATCAGCGACGCTTTGGTGCGGCGCATCGTGTGCGTGCCATAGATTGAAGCATCTAAACCTATTTCGGTGACCCAGGCTTTCACAATACGGGCATATTGCCGCGTTGAAAGATGTTTTGCGCTATTGATTCGGCTGGGAAACAAGAAGTCCTCGCTCTGGAGTTGAGCAATCTGTATCCAGTCGATAATAGCGATGCGAGTTTGCTCGGTAATTTCGAACTGAACAGGTCGATGTGTCTTTTGCTGCATCACAATGGCTCGTGGGGATATGCAAGCACCATGGGCTATGTCCCGAATTCGTAAATTGACGAGGTCGCAGCCTCGTAATTTGCTATCGATGGCTAAATTGAAGAGGGCGAGGTCTCTCGTCTTTTGGGCAAGCTGTAGGCGAACACGGATGGCCCAGATATCTCGAAGACGCAGAGGCGCCTTCTGCCCAACCAACTTGCCTTTATTCCAAGGTGTAGATGTACAGGAGATTTCAGTCAAAACGTTCATTGCATGTTCCTCCATCAGGTGGAGGTCAAAGAATGGCTCAATTCCTGCTCGTCATGTGCTAAGGTTAATTTACAATCGGTGCTCGACCCAAAACGGTCATTTGTTGAGGTCGGATATTCACGTAGCCTTTAGCTTACGATGCGTGCTTTTCTGTTAGAGCATGCAAGGTCAGTGCTCATTTTTATAGAAAAATCTTGTAAGTTACGATAAAACAGTAGCTTATGAGCAATGTTGAAAAGATGGCGATAAGAATAACGCGCACTCGAATTTTTCTGATATAGATCATTGTTTTATTGAAATTTATTTGCATAAATTTTCAATAGATTAAAGGAAGGTATTGGTTGTCAGAAAAACACGCATGCGGACAAATAAACTGTCAGTGAAATCGATAACTTGGGCAACTCAGAGCGCATGGCGATCCTTATTCCGAAGCTAGAAGCAGCCAAAGCTGCCAAACAGAAGCCGACCGAAGGTGAAATATTTCTGTTGGAATTTCTAGCGACCCATTTCGATGATCAAGTTGAGGTCTATTTTCAGCCCTGCTTCAATGGAGATCGGCCTGACATAGTGCTTATGTCTCCCACAGCAGGGGTTATAATCATAGAGGTGAAAGATTGGAATTTGGGCCTCTACAGTATTGATGTAAAAAACAAATGGACGGTCCAACTCCCAACAGGAAAGCAACTGATAAAATCTCCTTTCGCCCAAGTTTTCTCTTACAAGAAGAACTTTTTTGATATCCACGTCAACGGTCTGCTGGAGAAAAGCCTCAAAAACGATGCCTTCTTCAAGATAATCAAGACCTACGTGTATTTTCATCACGGAAACAAGGCAGCAATAGAGCGGCTGTATCAGCCACACTTAGATAGGCTTCGTGACGAGTCAAGAGGGAATGAGGATGCTTTCAAGAAAAAGGAGGTAGACTTTAACCGCTACGAGAAAAGGCGTGAAGGGATCAACCGTGCCAAACGAAAATTTGAACGGGATATGTCTTTATCGTTACACAAAGCCCGTCTTGAAAAGATCAGCTTCCCTATTACGGCTAAAGAAAGCATTTTCGATGATTCCGTCTACAACGAATTAAAACGGCTGCTCAATCCACCTTACCATTATGCTTCGGAAGGCAAACCGCCGAACTATACCGAAAAACAAGCCAATCTTATTCAAAGCATTCCTGGGGCACGTGTCAAGATTTGCGGTCTTGCTGGATCAGGCAAGACTGTTATTCTCGCGGGAAGAGCTGTAAATGCTCACAAACGGCATGGTGGAAAAGTCCTGATATTGACATTCAATATCACGTTACGCAGCTATATCCATGACAAGATTAGCGCCGTCAGAGAAGATTTTCCTTGGTCAGCATTTGACCTCAACAACTACCATCGCTTTATCACCATTGCACTGAACAATTCAGATATTCCTTTTGAATTTCCCGAAGAGCTTCAGTATGACGGCACAAATCGTGAGATGGCACGAAAAATTGCTTCGCAGCGTAATCAATATTTTGAGGAAAAATACTATAGCAACTTGAAAGTCTTTGAAGGCGCAGAGATTAAGACTAAGTATGAAACTATCTTGATTGACGAAATACAGGATTATAAACCAGAGTGGATAAAGATTATTCGATCCTACTTCCTTGAGGAAGGCGGAGAGATGCTCCTTTTTGGTGACGAGAAGCAGAATATATACAAACGGGCACTTGACGAAGAGCGGCGCTCAAAGGTTGTCGAGGGTTTTGGGAAATGGGTAAAACTCAATAAGAGCTTTCGCTATGCGGCTGAGTCTCCAATTATCCCTTTAGTAGAAGCATTTCAGAAAAGCTTTCTTCTTCAAAGTTATGAAGTAGACACCGATGAGTCTTTCCAATTAAGCCTCACCAGTATTGGGATTCAGGCCTACGGGATCTTTGATGGAGCAGATCTAGGGCAACTCGCCGCAAAGATCATCGCGATTGCTAAGGACAATAAAATACATCCGAACGATATTTCCATTATTTCCTCTCAGGAAGAGATTCTTCGGAATCTAGATCACGTGCTGCGTACTTCAGAATCACACAAGGAACGCACGCTGTGCTCTTTCCCTTCGCATGAAGTGACAGAGCATCCAAAATATTCAAAGAGCTACGAGAAGATCAGCAGCGCAAAGAAAATGGGATTCAACTTAAATAGTGGTTTAATGAAGCTTAGTTCCACGCATAGCTTTAAGGGTTTTGAATCCCCGTTTGTTTTCCTTCTTGTCAATAAAAATGACAGCCCAGAAATGGTATTCACGGGACTCACGCGCGCGAAAGAGAACTTGATGGTTCTAATGGATAGAGGTAGCTCTTACTTAGATTTCTTTATCAAACATCTTAGCAAGCTGGAGATCGAACACGCTAACAGCCCCCGGCAGACGCTATGAAAATTGGTTCTACTTCGGACTGGCGGCATGCACGAGGAGTAATCTGGACTTCTTTCGAAGTACATAAGCCCTAACAGTTGATTCAAGCCGATGCCGCTTCGCAGCGTGGCTTAATTCAGGCGTTATATTAACATTACCTAAAAGGCTGCTTCTGGCCGTTAGTTGCCCCCTGCTTTTCTCTAAATACCTGACATGCACGAAGCTGGTAAGGTAAGCATATTGGCTATTTACTGCTTACCAAGGATTCAGCATGGCTTCATCTTTCAAGGCTAGCCCTGCCAGTCGTTTTTACGACGATCACGCTCAACGATTGTTTGAGCAGTATCAATCGATAAGTTTCGACCTTATCCATGGTGAATGGTTGCACCATCTATCTAGTCAACCTGGCTTAGCGCTAGACGTTGGTGCGGGCAGTGGTCGCGATGCGGAAGCTCTAGCCAAGCGTGGCTGGCAGGTTATAGCTGTGGAACCTGCCGACCGTTTGAGAGGGCTAGGGCAGGCGCATACGGTTGGTGATGATATCTCATGGCTAAACGACACTCTGCCTTCATTGAACCTCGTGCGTCACCTATCGCAACGATTTCAATTGATATTGGTATCTGCTGTCTGGATGCATCTTGATCATGACGAGCAACAGCGAGCTTTGCGGGTTCTTTCGTCACTGCTAGCCCCCGGTGGAATTCTTGTTATTACCTGCCGTGAAGGCCCAAGTTGTGATGAACGCCAATTCCAAGCAGTGAACCTGTCAGCATTAGAGCATTGGGCACAAAACTTAGCGCTTCTGCCGATACAAACAAGCCACAATGACGATCAACTCGGCCGGGATCGTATCGCTTGGCATTTACGTGTCTTCAAATTACCGGACGATGGCTCAGGTGCATTACCCACATTACGACACATCATCGTCAATGATGATAAAGCATCGTCTTACAAGCTGGGGTTATTACGTACTTTGACGCGCTTAGCCGACAGCGCGCCTGGTATCGTGATCTCTCGTACGGAAGAGTGGGTAACAGTACCATTGGGTGCGGTAGGACTTTTTTGGCTAAAGCTATACCGCCCGTTGGTAATAGACCACCAATTGCGCCAAGCACCCGGTAACAGAGGCTATGGCTTTGCTAAAGACGACTTTTATCGCCTAAAGCTGGTTTCTCCACATGACTTACGTATCGGGTCCCCTTTTTACGACCCTCGAGTCGCGGCCACGGTGATGCGCGCAATTCGAGATGCTTGTCTGACCATCCTTAAGATGCCCACACACTTCACTACGTGGCCAGGAAGCCAGCGCCCTATCTTCGACGGAAATAGCCAGAGCCTTCGTATCCGTGAGCAAGCGATTCGCCTCGATAGCGACACACTAGCCTCATTCGGGACGTATAGCATTCCGACTCAGCTGTGGGATTCTATGAGCCGCTACGCTTGTTGGCTAGAACCGGCAATAGTTCATGAGTGGGTTCAGCTAATGCAGCGCTACGACGCAAATTATGATATTGGCAAACTACATCAAGCCTTACAGTGGCAGGAAAGCCGACGTGATACACAACAGGTACGTTTGCTAATGAATCAACGCCTGAAAGATCCTACACCGTTACCCTGCGTTTGGTCCCAGAATGATTTACACCATTGGGCCTATGCAGTAGATCACTGCTTCCCTTGGTCGCGTTGGAACAATAACGATCTGTGGAATCTATTACCAACCACCGAAAAAGTTAATCAAGCAAAGTCCGATCGCTTACCTTCAGCTAGCGTTATGCAGAATGCCAGACAAGATATTTTACAATGGTGGCGCTACCTGGATGATGACAGGTCTATACGGCAGCAATTTCGTGACGAGGCTGCCGTTGCGCTTCCTCTTGCCAACTCAAAGGCTTCACTCGATATGTTGTTTGATAGCGTCTTACTTCAACGCCAACGATTGAAGGCCAACCAGCAATTAGCGGAGTGGATGGGTATTGCCCAATAACGACGTGCCCAACATGGTGCCCTGAAAAAGCCGATAGTCATTGAAGAGGAGTAAGCCAAAGCGTAAGAATTGGGCAAAGGGGGCACGAGATGGGCACCATTTGGGCACACGCAAAAAATAAGGGCCTACGTATTAACGTAAGCCCTTGAAATTATGGCGCGCCCGGCAGGATTTGAACCTGCGACCCTCGGCTTCGGAGGCCGATACTCTATCCAACTGAGCTACGGGCGCTTGTGGGTGCGTATCGTAACTGTGCAGGGGCGCTGTGTCCAGCCGCATGGCGCTTGAGGACCTTTAGTCAATTGACCGTTTTCCCTGGTGTGGTGCATGCTTTGGGAGCACTTCTGCACCTTAGTCCATTGGGAACACAATAATATGAAAACATTTGCACGTAGCACGCTGGCACTGGGCATCTCACTGGCGCTGGTAAGCGCCGCGAACGCCGCTGATTTTGCTGATATGGATCCCGTTACCCTGCGCCTGGCCCACGTGGTCAATGAGCAGGATGGTTTCCACATTGCCGCCACCAAATTTGAAGAGCTGGTAGAAGAGCGCACCGACGGCAAGGTGGATATCGAGATCTACCCCAACGCCACCTTGGGTGACGAACGCACGTTGCTGGAAGGCATGCAGATCGGCACTGTAGATATGGGCGTGATTACCAACGGACCGGTGGCCAACTTTGTCGAAGAGATGGCGGTATTCGAACTGCCTTTCCTGTTCCCCTCCCCGGAAGCCGCTTACGAAGTGCTCGATGGCCCGATTGGCCAGGAGCTGCTCAATAAGCTTTCTGAGGTGAACCTAAAAGGCATGGCCTACGCCGAACGCGGTTTCCGCAACCTGACCAACAGCGAGCGTGCCGTAAACTCGCCGGAAGATCTGGACGGACTGCGCATCCGCGTGATGGAAAACCCGGTGTACACCGACACCTTCCGCGAGCTGGGCGCCAACGCGATTCCCATGGCGTGGACAGAAGCGCTCACCGCCATGCAGCAAGGCACTATCGACGGTCAGGAGAACCCGGTGAACGTGATTCACTCGTTCAACCTGGATGAAACCCAGAACTACATGACCCTCTCCCGCCACACCTATGCGCCGGCGATTTTTGTGATGGGTATGCCCGCCTGGAACCAACTGCCTGAAAACGCCCAAGAGGTACTGCTCGCGGCAGCACAGGAAGCCGCGGAGCATGAGCGCCAGGTAAACGCAGAAATGGAAAGCGAACAGCTGCAGGCCCTACGCGATGCAGGCATGGAGATAAACGACGATCCAGATATGGAGGCCTTCCAAGCCGCCGTCGCGCCGGTGTATGAGAAGTACGGCGAACAGTTCGGTGATTACCTGCCGCGCATCCAGGAGGCGCTCAAGTAACTCGCTTCCCGTCGAGGCAAGCCCGACATTAGATACAGTGCTTTTACAGCAGTGGCTGAGGGCTGTTCCCGCGCCGGAACGGCCCTTCCAACCAAGAGACACGCCTGATGGCTGACACCACCAATACGAAGCTGGCGAACAGGCTCAATAAGATAAATCTCAATTTACTATTGGTTTTTCACACGCTGTATTGGAAAAGGAGTTTGACGCTCACCGCACAAGCGCTCTGCCTGACGCAACCGGCTGTCAGCCATTCGCTAAAAAAACTCCGCCTGTTAATGGACGACCCGCTTTTCATCAAGACGTTGGACGGCATGCAACCGACTCCGCTTGCCCGGCAGATGGATGCCGCCGTAGCCAAAGGGCTGTTCTACCTCGATCAGGCAGTCCACAGCAATAACGAGTTTTCGCCCGCCACTTCAAAGCGGGAGTTTCGGGTCAGTTTGGTGGACTATGTCAGCCAACAGCTACAACCCAAGCTTATTCAGCACTGTTTAGAACACGCGCCAGACTTGTGTTTCAACATGCTCTCCACGCGTATCGCAAGTGCAGAGGGTGCCCAACAAGTCCTTCAAGAGCACGATATTGACCTGGCGGTGGTGCAGTTCGAAACCTTGCCGCTCACCTCTCATCATGAGTACCTGTTTGACGATGTGATTGGCTGTGTGGGTGATGCGGCATTTCATGGTGAGAACAGCGCCATTACCCTTGAGGCTTTTTTAAACTCCCCCCAGGTCGCTTTGTCGCATCGTGAAGACAGCCCGCTGTTAATCAATGAAAAACTGCGGGAGCTGGGGGTAGAGCGGAAAATCGTCGCCAAGACGCCCTACATCAATCCCCTGCAGGAAATATTGGTGTCCACAGCGCTGCTTTGTGTGGTGACAGAGAGCGCGGCCAGGGTCATTTGCCGCAACAACACCTTGAAGTTCTTCGCTCTACCCCTGGACGTACCGGCGTTCAAAGTCTGCCTGTGCTGGGATGAAAGAAAGGATCACGATCCTGGCATACACTGGTTACGGCAGTTAACCCGGGAGCTGATGACACCAGCCCCCTCAACCCTGGGCAACCCTTAATCAAACCGCCAAACTCAATCCACTGCCACGACCTTGCCTCGATTCAACAGCAGCTTGGGATCCAGAGCGACTTTCATGCGCTTCATTAAAGCGATCTCCTCGCTGGAGCGGGAAATACTTAGGTAATCGCGTTTTTCGAGACCAATGCCGTGTTCGGCAGAGATCGAGCCGCCATACTCTTTCAGGGGCGAGTAAACCAACTGCTCAACTTGGCGGCGGCTTTGCGGGCTGTCGTCGCGCACCGTGATCATGATGTGCAGGTTGCCATCGCCAAGATGGCCGAACACTATCATTTTTCCTGTTTGGGGAAACTGCGCCTTGAGGTTTTTCTCCAAGGTATCGACGTACGCGTCCATATGGGGAATCGGCAGGCTGATATCATAGGAGAACATCGGCTTCAGCTGGTGCACCAGCACTTCGATATCCTCTCGGATCGCCCAGATGCCCTGGCGCTGGGCACCGGAACTGGCTAGCGCGGCATCGGTGATCAAGCCCTCTTCCATCGCCTTTTGCAGGATCTCTGAGAAATGCTCCGCGTCCTGGGTGTCATCTAGTCCCAGGGTTTCGATGATCGCGTAGAAAGGCGAATCGTCGGCCAACGGGGGCGCGTGCTTGCCGCTCTCGGTGGTCACCAGCTTGTAGTGGCTATTCCACAACGCCTCGAAGGCGCTAAGGCTATTGGCGAGCGCTTGGGAGACCCTACGTAACAGCTGGGTCAAGGCATCGAAGGAGGGCACCGCGACCAGAGCGGTTTGCTCGCTGGGCATATGTGGCTGCAGCCGGAGCACTGCGCGGGTGACGATACCCAGCGTGCCTTCGCTACCGATAAATAGCTGTTTGAGGTCGTAGCCAGCGTTATTCTTGAGCATTTTGTTCAGCGAGCTAACCACGGTGCCGTCGCTAAGTACGGCTTCCAGCCCCAGCACTTGCTGGCGCATCATGCCGTAGCGAATGACCCGTATGCCGCCCGCATTGGTGGCGATATTACCGCCAATGGTGCACGAGCCCCGGGCGCCAAGGTCGAGCGGAAACTGCATATCGATCTCCGCCGCGGCTTCCTGCACACGCTGGAGCGTCACTCCGGCCTGAACCTGAATCGTAGAGCCGACCAGGTCAACCTCTTCAATCTGGTTCATTAGTTCCAGAGAAACCACCAGCTCCTCGGGGCGGGCTTCACCCCCGTGCACAATGCCGGTCATGCCGCCATGGGTCACCACCAGCTGGTCGGCCTGATAGCATAAGGCCATGACTTTGCTAAGCTGTTCGGTGTTGCGGGGCCTTACAATGGCCTTGGCACGACAGGGCGCCCCGGTAAACCAGTCGACGCTACGCTGCGAGACATCTTCACCGAGCAGCACGCCTTCTGGGCCGACTACCGCTACTAGGTCGTTAAGCAACTTATCCATTGGTTATTCCTGTTTTAGCTGGCGTTGCCATGGTTAGTAAGAACATGGTTAGCAAGAGCAAGGGCAGCAAGACTTAGCCACCGAGTAGGCCTTACAATTACCTTCCAAGGCATTTAATCAATCGTAATGCTTGCAGGCTAGCGCTAACCATCACCACTCTCAAGCCCTAGATCTATAAAGATTTTTTGGATTATTATCGCGAATAGTGGAATGAAAATAAGTAATTTGCCCTGTTAGTTCGATGTGATATAGATGAAGCCCAATAAGACAATAAGAACAGCCACCACTAGGAGATAATGTGAATCACAACGCCCGCTTCACCGCTTACGCCGCATCCTGTTATACAAGTAAATTCAAACAGTTACACTTGACATTGCTATGCGCTGGCCTGCTTGGTTTACCGCTCATGGCCCACGCCGAGGAAATAACCCCTACCAACCTGCGCTTAGCGACCGTGGTGAATACAGAAGATACTTACCATATCGCCGCCGAGCGCTTTCAGCAGTTAGTCAGCGAACAGACCGACGGCGCGGTCTCCGTTGAGATTTTCCCCAACGCCTCTCTGGGCGACGAGCGCACCATCCTGGAAGGTATGCAGATCGGCACCGTCGATATGGGCGTGATCACCAACGGGCCCGTGGCCAACTTCGTTGATGAGTTCTCGGTTTTTGAGCTGCCTTTCCTCTTCCCTACCGCTGAATCTGCCTACTCCGTGCTGGATGGTGAGATCGGCCAGGAAATACTGGGCAAATTAGAGGATGTGAACCTTAAAGGACTGGCATTTGCTGAGCGCGGTTTTCGCAATATCACCAATAGTCAGCACGCGATTAGTGCGCCCCAGGATCTCGAAGGCCTGACACTGCGCGTTATCGAGAACGAGGTCTATGTGGATACGTTCCGGGAACTCGGCGCCAATGCCGTGCCCATGGCGTGGACAGAAGCGCTGACCGCCCTACAACAAGGCACGATTGATGGCCAGGAAAACCCGGTTAACGCCATCCATGCCTTTAACCTGGCGGAGACCCAGGACTACCTCACCATGACGCGGCATATCTATGCGCCAGCGATCTTCATTATGAGCTTACCCGCCTGGAATGGCCTTCAAGAGGAGGTGCAGGAGATCGTACTCGATGCCGCCAGCGAAGCTTCTACCTATGCCAGAGAACAAAATGCCATCATGGAAGCCGAGCAGTTAGCCGAATTGGCTGAGGCAGGCATGGAAATTAATGAGTCGCCCGATATCGCCGCATTTCAGGAAGCCGTTGCCCCGGTGTATGAGAAGTACGGTGATCAGTTCGGCGACTATCTGCAACGCATCCAGGAGGAAGTGAAGTAAGTGCCCACTCACACACATCCATTGGTAATGTTGCTACAGCGTACTGAACGCTTTCTGGACGCCATTCTACAGCCCGTGGTCTTTGCGGGCATGGCGGCGCTGATTGGGGTGATTACCCTGCAGATCGTCTCCCGGGTGCTATTCACCGCGGTGGGCTGGACTGAGGAGGTCGCCCGCTTTCTGTTGGTGTGGATCACCTTTTTAGCCAGCACCTTGGCGTTTCAGCGCGGGCGGCATATTGCCGTCACCTTTGTGGTGGATGCCCTGCCCGGCCGCCTGCGCCAAATCGCCCGGCTTGCCGCCCTGCTGATTGTTTTGGCGTTTATGATCACGCTGATCATGATCGGCTACCGCTACATGCAAGTGCAGAGCTTTCAGAAATCCGCCTCGCTGCGGCTGTCGATGACCTACGTCTACGCGGTGATGCCGATCTGTGCGGCGATTATGGCGTGGTATGCGCTGGTCGATATCATCGAGCTCCTGATTAACGGCGAAACCTCCCAACCCCAGGAGGAGTCGCTATGACGCTGCTGCTGTTTGGGCTGTTCTTCCTGTTTATGCTGCTGGGCGTGCCAATTGCCTTTGCCATTGGCGCCAGCACGCTCTATGCGCTGTATCAATCCGGCGTGCCACTGATGGTCGTCACCCAGCAGATGTTCCAGGGCATCAACTCCTTTGCTCTGGTCGCGATCCCGATGTTTATCCTCGCTGGGGATTTAATGGCCCAGGGTAAGGTGAGCGAAAAGCTGGTCAGCTTTGCCGATTCGTTAGTCGGTTTTATGCGCGGAGGGCTCTCGGTGGTCTCGGTGATGGCGGGCATGTTCTTTGCAGCAATCTCCGGTTCTGGCGCCGCGACCACCGCAGCGGTGGGTTCCAGTCTGGTGCCGGAACTCAAGCGTAAAGGCTATGACCCGGCATCGGCAGCCAGCTTAATTGCCGCCAGCGGCACCATCGGGGTGGTGATTCCACCCTCGGTGCCGATGATCATCTACGCGGTGATCGCTCAGCAGTCGGTCTCTAAGCTGTTTCTAAACGGTTTTTTACCGGGTCTGGCGATGGGTTTAGGGTTAATGGCCATCGCCATTGCTCAAGCCTATAAGCGCCAATACCCCAAAGGCACACCGCTGTCGCTTTCGACCATCTGGACGACCTTTAAAGACGCCAGTTGGGGATTGATTACGCCGGTAATTATCCTCGGGGGTATCTTCTCGGGCATCTTCACC
>TARA_R100001369_G_scaffold30236_2_pt1 | contig 29453 bp, 23 predicted proteins | sample TARA_R100001369 | Tara Oceans TARA_R100001369 (sample SAMEA2621528) | marine metagenome | biome: marine biome (ENVO:00000447); feature: surface water layer (ENVO:00002042); material: "saline water (ENVO:00002010), including plankton (ENVO:xxxxxxxx)" | depth 5 m
TCCCATTGGCATCCATAAATATGGACGGCTGATCCGAAGGTAGCTCCAGCCCTCTAGTTACCCGGATAGCAATCATTCCCTCCTTATTGTCCTTAAAGGATACATCTTCCAAGGCTTTCAGGGTAGTGGTCCTAATAATCTTCCTAGTATCCCCGTCTTGGCTGAAGGCAAATTCTGTTGTTTCCTCCAATAGCGTGGTATTATCCGAAGTATCCCAGCTAGCTTTGGTAACTAGGCTACCCTTTTCTGCATTGGTTTCCACGATCTGCCGATGGTTGATGGTTCCATATTTATGTTTATCCCCTTCTTTTATGGCATAGGAATTGTTCCAAAAATCCAACCCGTTTACATCACCGTAATTAAACCAAATCCCCACATGGTGCGGATGATCTACCCTTTCCCCCTCTACAGTTTCTATAGGGAACCCCCGGGTTATTTTTTTACCGCTTTTGGTAATTACCGGATAGAGAACAGGTTTAGGTGTTTTTCCATCATATACATAGCTTGTAAATAAATTACCATCTATTAGAACGTCTACCTTTTGGTTCTTCTCATCATTGTTAAAAGTGACTTGATCCATCCTTGGTAAGGGTTCCTCAACTATCTCCTTTTTCACCTTATCCTTACAGGAAGAAATTACCAAAAGAATGAGTATGCAACTAATATTGATTTTATTCATGCTATTGATGTTTTTAGATTAATATTTGAACACCTTATCCCCGGCCAAAACATCCTGAGCCTTCTCATCGAAGGTGGATTTTAATCCAGTTCTAAGGGCTGCGGTGGTCATAATATTGGCAATAGAATGATTGTAGGCTGCATCTATTGGACCATTTGTTTCTTTTCTGCTCCTAACACACTCCATCCAATTCAACATATGCAATGAGGTCATATTATCGGCACCGGTGTCGGCGGAGGTAACCACTTGTACGTCACTATCGGAGAGGTCAAACTCTGGCAATAGGTTCTCCTGCATTCCCATTTTATTGGCATGGGAAGCCTTTAATCCACCATTGGGACTCACCTTGTTGGTATCCAAGTTTAATTCTCCCCCATTGGAATAGTAGATCTCCTTGGTACCCCCTGCAGAATTGGTAAATCTGGAAGAATATACCACTTGGAAACCTTTGGAAAGATCATCCATCGGGCCATAATCGAATACCGCTGTCATGGTATCATAATTTTTTCTTCCGTCCTTCCAAAGATAGATTCCTCCATTGGCAGCAACGCTTCTTGGATGGTTCAAGCCAGTAAACCAGTGAACGGTATCAATCTGGTGGGACATCCATTGTCCTGGAATTCCCGAAGAAAAAGGCCAAAACAATCTATACTCCAAATATTTTCTAGGATCCCAGGCCTCATAGGGTCTATTCATTAAATATCGCTTCCAATCGGTATCCGATTCCTTGATTTGACTAGTCAATTCTGGCAAGCGCCATCTATCCGGTTGATTTACGTTCCAACTCATTTCAACCATTACGATATCCCCAAATTTACCCGATTTAATGTAGTCGTTGGCAGCATGATAGTTACGACCACTTCGCCTTTGGGAACCAATCTGAAACACGATTCCGGAATCTTCAACCGCTTTTTTACCTACCCTTGCATCTTCCATGGTTTCTGCAAAAGGCTTTTCTACATATATATCTTTTTTTGCATTGGCAGCCTGTACTGTGTGCAGGGCATGTTGGAAATCTGGAGTTGAAATTATAACGGCATCTATTTTATTTTCCTCGTACATTTCATCATGGTTTCTCCAAACCCTCATCTTGTCACCGGTTTTCTCCTTCAGGTAGGCCGCTCCTTCATCCCTTCTGCGGTTCCATATATCGGAAACCCCTACAATTTCAAAATTCTGCTTTTTATGATGCCCCAAAAATGCAGGAATCAATGCCCCTTTGGCCCTATTGGAAAACCCTGCAATCCCTACTCTTACCCTATCGTTGGCACCAATGATCTTACTATAGCTTTTGGCACTCATAGAATTGATTCCCAAAGCTATGCCTCCTGATGCCAATGCCGTTTTTTTGATAAAATTTCTACGTCCTTCACTCATGATCCTTAATTTTTTAAATTAAACCTACCTTAAAATTCCCTTATTTTTATACTTCTAAAGGAAACATGGTCACCATGATCCTGCAAAAGGATCTTCCCTGCCGGAATTGTCCCAAAATTTTCCCACTTCTCATACTTGCTCTTTTCTACCAAGGCTTTAAAAGCTTGGCTAAACCTATCATATTCCACCACCTTCACATTATTCAGCCAATGTTCAACATGTCCGCCCCTCACAACAATACGGGCATTGTTCCATTTATCTACCCCGTTAAAGTTCTTTCCCCTTGAATTTTCAAAGTTCTCTGCACGGATAAGGTCATATAGGGATCCAACGGTCCTATTGCCATTCTTCCCCATTTTGGCATCTGGATGTTCCTTATCGTCCAACACCTGAAACTCCAACCCTATGGCGGAACCTTGCCCCTTATTAAGACCTGGATCAACAAAATATTTAATACCGCTGTTGGCTCCTTTGGTCAACTTAAAGTCAATACTCAACTCAAAATTGCTAAACGCCGCAGTTGTTACAATGTCCCCTCCATTCCTGGATTCTGCACCATCGGAGGACAGTACACTTAGCTCACCGTCTTCCATAACCCAGCCTTTCTCTGGAAAGTCATCCAGTTTGGCCCCTCGCCATCCTTCCGTTGTCTTGCCATCCCATAATAGTCTCCAGCCTTTTCTAACTTCATCTGAGGTAAGCTGATTTTGCAAATAGCTTATTTCCGGGGCATATACCGCTACCTCCTTACGCTCCTTGTCCAAATCAGTGGTTTTGATCCTAATATTTTTCCATTTCACTATTTTGCCTTCTAAACTAGCATCGTGAATGGAGTGCACCTGAAAAGCAATAAACCCTTTCGCAGTAGCGTCATCCACTAGGTTGGCACACTGTATACCGTTAATCCAAGTTCTAATATTGTTGCCTATGGCCTCAATTCTATAATGGTTCCATTCCCCGGGTTTGAATGCATTTTGTCCTTTTGCGTTTCTCGACAAAGGATATAACCATCCCCTTCTTGCCTCGTCATATATTCCTCCAGCCCATTTTCTATCACTGGTCTCAATTTCACATTGGTATCCATGCACCCTTCCATCCATATATTCGGGAAGGCTCAAACTTCTAAATTGAACCCCGGAATTTAGTCCGTTTTCCACAAATACATCAAACTCCAAAATAAAATCGCCATAGGCCTTTTTAGTGGCCATAAAACTATTGGGAGTATTTAACCTAGAGGTTCCTACCATTTCCCCATTTTCAATTTTATACTTTGCATTCCCATTCAATTGTTCAAAATTGGAGAAATCCTTACCGTTAAAAAGTGTTTCCCATCCATCTTGGGCAAAAGCATTGAAAAAAGTAAAGTGGAGTAGCAATACCAAGATTAACTTGGTTAGTTTCTTATTAGCCATAATATTTAAATATTAATTTTCGTTAACGTTAACGAAAATATAAAAATATGTTGAATCCACAATATAATAATTCACAAATTCATACAATTAAATCATCATAGGCATTAATTTAGTAAAATTCATACCTCTTTAATAGCATATTCCAAAAAAATAAGCCGCTATATTGTCACCCTTATTTATCCTGACTACCAATCTTTGAAAAATTATGCGATTAACTTATCTTGTGCCCTAATCCTTAAATAATACCCCAACTCCGTTTAGAATTCTATCCATGCCTATTATCTCCTCCAAATACAGCCCTCCATTCCTTTTTAAAAGTGGACATTTCTCCACTATCTATTCTGGGTTAATTAGAAGGGTCAATGGCCTAAACCAACACAGGGAACGTTTGGAGCTCAGTGATGGGGATTTTTTGGATCTGGACTGGAGCTACGCCGCCCGCCCATCTACCGGAGTGGCAATACTCTTACATGGTCTGGAAGGCAATGCGCAAAGACCTTATATTACCGGCAGTGCAAAACAATTCAATACCATTGGTATTGATGCCTGCGCCGTAAACTACAGAGGTTGCAGTGGCGAAACCAATCGTCTTTTCCAATCTTATCATTCCGGGGCCACGGAAGATTTGGAAGCCGTAATAAACTACATCCTAAAAGAAAAAAAATACACCAATATTTACTTAAAGGGATTTAGTCTAGGTGGTAATATGACTCTAAAATACTTAGGTGAAGGAAGAAATGTCCCCAAAGAAATAAAAGGGGCCATTGCAGTATCGGTCCCATGCAACCTATACAGTTCACTATTGGAACTATTAAAACCAAAAAATAGATTGTACGCCAATAGGTTCAAGAAACATCTGATAGAAAAACTGCGTGCAAAACAGCTTCTTTTTCCGGAAAAGATAAGCGATACCGACATTGCAAAGATAAACACCCTAAAGGATTTCGATGACATCTATACCAGTAGGGCCCATGGATTTAAGGATGCCATTGATTACTACCAAAAATCCAGTTCATTACAGTTTATCCATTCCATTAGAACTCCCACCCTGATTATAAATGCTCAAAATGATTCCTTTTTGGGAGACCAATGTTATCCTTTTAAGGAAGCTGAACAAAATAATAACGTACATTTTGAACTCCCCCTATACGGAGGCCATGTAGGGTTTTATGGCCAAAATAATATTACCTATACAGAAAAAAGAGCATTAAAATTTGTTGAAGAATTATATTAAAATAATCTATTTATTATCTTCGTGAAATAATATACCAAAACGATGAGAAAATTATTTATCCCTTTGGCCCTGGCTGGATTGATCCTTAGCTGTGGCGAAAAAAAAGAAGAAAAAAAGGAAGGTTTTGAAATGAACCGTACCAAAAAAGAAGTGAAAGCAGAACCCGTAAGTGAGGGAGTCCCTGTAGACATGAGCAACAAAGGTGTTGGCCCAATTAAATCTGTAACGTTCGCAGATGAAATTGATACCGAACTGGCTGCCAAAGGACAAAAAACATTCAGTACCATTTGTGTGGCCTGCCATATGGCCGAGCAACGTTTGATTGGACCTGCACTAAAGGGTGTTTTTGAAAGAAGAAGCCCAGAATGGGTTATGAACATGATCTTGAACCCGGATGGTATGCTTAAGGAAGACCCTATAGCCAAGGCCTTATTGAAGGAATACAACAATGCCGTTATGCTGAACCAGAATCTTTCCGAAGAGGATGCTCGTGCGGTAGCAGAGTATTTAAGGACCTTATAGTTTATAAATTCTTTAAAAAATTAAAAGCGTTTGCCCCCATAAATGGGATGTGCAAACGCTTTTTTTATTGATAATCTACTGGAGCAGATCCATTAAAAGTATAACTGCTATACCTTATCCACAACAACTTTATAGGTAGGATCTTCTATTACGTTCACATCAATAATTTCATTGGCATTCTCCAATAACCTAATACAGTCCCGACTTAAATGTTTTAGGTGCACTTTCTTGCCCACCTTGGCATAGCGTTCCGTTAATTTGTTCAGGGCCTCAATTCCAGACATATCTGCAACCCTACTTTCCTTAAAATCTATAATTACTTCGTTGGGATCGTTCTGTATATCGAACTTCTCGGCAAAGGCGGTTGTGGAACCAAAAAACAATGGCCCGTAAATCTCATAATGTTTTACCCCGTTTTCATCGATGGTCTTTCTGGCCCTAATACGTTTGGCATTTTCCCAGGAATAGGCCAAGGCAGAAATAATTACCCCGAACAATACGGCAACCGCCAAATTATGGGTAATGGCCGTAATCAAGGTAACCAACACCATTACGACAACATCCGAGGTAGGCATTTTTCTAAATGTCTTAAAACTTGCCCACTCAAAAGTTCCTATGGCCACCATAAACATTAGTCCAACCAAAGCGGCCATGGGCAATTGTTCTATTAAATTAGAACCGAACATTATAAATACCAGCAACATTACGGCAGCGGTTATTCCAGATAATCTAGCCCTGGCACCAGCGGAAGTATTGATCAAACTTTGTCCGATCATAGCACAACCTCCCATCCCTGATAGGAATCCAGAGAAAATATTCGCTGTTCCCTGCGCTATACATTCTTTGTTACCACTTCCACGGGTATCGGTAATTTCGTCTATTATATTTAAGGTAAGCAAACTCTCAATTAAACCAACTCCCGCAACAATGGCCGCAAATGGAAATATTATTTGAAAGGTCTCCCATGTAAATGGAATATTAGGTATTGACAAAGGTGGAAATCCTCCTTTTATAGACTCGCCTTCAGCCATTGTATCTGCTACTGTTAGCGTATCTATACCAAAACCCAAAACTATTGCGGATACCACCACTATAGCCAACAAGGAGGAGGGTACCGCCTTGGTTATTTTGGGGAAGCCCCAAATAATCAACATCGTCAATAAGGTTAGTCCAAGCATAGTCCAAAAAGGCATCCCCGACATCAATTCTGAAGTTCCCTTAACATAGAAATTGGGGAACTGCGCCATAAAAATTATAATGGCCAATCCGTTGACAAATCCAAACATGACCGGATGTGGTACCAAGCGTATAAATTTACCTAATTTTAGAACTCCTGCCGTTATTTGCAATAGGCCTGCAATGATCACTGTGGCAAACACATAATTCAAAATAGTCTCTGGAGAAATCCCGGGGAAAGTATTCTTCAATTCCAAAATTAATCCCACAAAAATAACCGCCACGGCACCTGTAGCCCCGGAAATCATTCCTGGTCTACCCCCTAAAATAGAAGTTACCAATGCTAGCACAAATGCTGCATATAATCCTGTTAACGGTGAAAACCCAGGAATCAAGGCAAAGGCTATTGCTTCAGGAACCAAAGCTAGGGCAACGGTTAAACCGGATAAGATCTCAGTCTTATAATCTACTTTTTGCTTAAAATCGAATAGATTTAAATACTTCTTCACGTTTTTGTTTTTGAGGGGGCAAAAGTAGTGGATTTTCTTGTTTTAAGGAGCATGATATGCCTAAATGTGACATTTACAACAAATTACCACGTTTGAAGCCCTAGTAATTTCTTGCCCAAATCGTTTAAGTTAGCCGATTTGTACCTGGTCTGTTCCCAATTTCTGGGATCACCTGGGAAAGCATATCCCTCCGGCGCCAATCTATTTTTCCAAGAATTGATACGCCAAGTTCTAAGGGGCTCATTGTCCTCTTCGGCTGGCATCATTGATATATATTGGGCAATCCTAACTTTGTTTTTTGAATGGTTTGGCCTTATGCCATGAGGTAGCGTACTATTAAAAATTAAAAGATCGCCCGTCTCCATCTTCACCTTTACGATCTTATCCTGCAAGTCGGCAACATCTGGCTTAAAACGGTCCCTATTGGCCGGCTGATCAAGTTTCCATGAATCATAATTCCTGTATAACCAGGGAATACATTGAAATCCTCCCATATTCTCATCGGTCTGGTCTGCCAAAGCTAATACGCCCTGTACATTCTGTGGTCTGGTTTCGGGGTCGTAGTCCCAATGTATAAACCCTTTTTGTTCAAATCCTGGCCGAATTGGGAAGTTTAGGTTGGCCCTATCAATAGTCACCCAAAGTTTTTCCGTACCCCAAATATCCACAAAAGCATCATAAATTTTTTCTTGTTGCCTATTGTTCCAAAGATACTGATGGTTGTACACCTCCACCATTCCCGTACCTGTTAATTCCTTCATTTTCATTTCAGCCCTAGGTGGCGTATACCAAGTATCTGGGTTCTTAGGATCCTTTTCTTCAAATTCCCATAAGAATTGTGCGGTTTCCTGTGCCTGCTCCTTTGCGATCGCATTTTTGACAACAATATACCCGTTGTACAACCAAAATTTCCAATCCTCCTCACTCAGAATCCGTAAAGGTTTTCCGTTACTTCGGTCGTTCAGAACAATTTTACTGGTAGTGGAAGTGGAAGGATTCCCCGGAATCTCCTCATGAGGGTTCTTGTTGGCAACCTTAAAGTACTTGGATCTCATACGCTGGTTTTTTTATTGCTACGAACATCATCTTAATTTAAGGAATTTAATTGAATTTATCCTTTTGTCCGGACCGCCAATTATATACGGAATAAATCTTTTGGGATGCGGTAGAATTATGGTAAATAAAAAACCGCCCTGGGTAATTACTCCAAAGCGGTCTTTAACTAAATAACCAACCAAAAACTTCTTTATATCGGCACCGTATAACCTTACGGCAATAATTATATCTTTCTTTTTCTGACCACCTTCATGGTCCCATATTGGGTTTTTGTCCTCTTTCTGTCCACTTGGGAAATTCCAGATTTCAAATAGGTAATAAATCCCTTTCCCTTAAACCTGTAAACTGTTCCACTACTGGAATGATACAGCTCTATTGTACTATCATTAATAACGTACAACTCAAAGTAATCATTGCCCATGAAGTCATAATCCAGTGTTAAAGTTTTGAGCGTTTCATCGTTATAAACATCAAATAATGAATACTCCCCTCGATAATCCCACAAAATGTCGTTGAAATGCATCCCCGTGGGGTCTAGCGAGGAATTAAATACACTTTTGTTTCCGTCAAAATAGAACTGCAAATAATTTTCGCCATCAAAATCGTTTACCGTTCCTTCCACACTTGTAGCCACCTTTTCCCAATCATAATATTCCTGCAATAGATATTCAATATTGTCATAGAATACCATGTCATAATCAAAGTTATTTCTTTGATATCCCTCTAAAAAATAAGATGTTCTACTATCGGCATCATATAATTCAATGGTATTGTTGTCCACTACGAATACCTCCAAAACCCAAAACCCATCCACATCATGGTTAATTTGTAGCCTTCCATTGGTAGTATCGAAATACCCAACATCCAATCCAAAGCCATCCCCCGTTTTACCAATGCCCACTATATTATTGTTGGCAAAAACCGTTTCACCAACAAAGGAAACGGTAAATGCACGTTGCAAAAACGGAACCTCCCCATTGCCGGAAGTAGCATTGATATCCACATACCAAAGCTCATAGGATTTTAATAAGGCATGTACGTTTAGAACGGGTTCATCAATGTATTCGTCCTCAATTATAACTTCGGTATAACAACCTGTTGCCATAATTGCAAGGGCAAAAGTTGTAAATAGTAGTTTTATAGTTCTCATATCATATAGATTGATGTTGACTATTATAATAAAACAATCATTATGCCAATAATTTTATTATCTGATTATCAACGTGTTATAACCTAAAAACAATGAGAAACCCCTAAAGGTTCAAAAATTTGGATTCCCTGGATTGTACCAATCCTTATCCCTATGGTATGAAATTCTTGTTTTGAATCTCCAAAAAACAGTCCTACATTGCCATAGATTTTGTTGAACCATGTGCTCTTCCATACTAATGACAGGAAATTGATGGGCTATTTCAAGATACCTTGGTTATATATCTTGGCGTACAACAAAAAATATTAGATAAATGAAGAACAATATAAAGTTTGCTATGTTGGGTGGTGGTAGCTGGGCGACTGCCATTGTTAAAATGTTGACAGAGAATGCCGATGTGGTTAATTGGTACATGCGCAATACAGATGCCATTGAACACATTAGGACCCAGAAACATAACCCCAATTACCTAAGTTCGGTAGAATTTCATACCGAACAATTAAACCTGACGGACAATATTAATGAGGCCGTTGCTGACGCCGATGTCCTTATTTTTGCCATTCCCTCCGCTTTCTTGGAAAGCGAATTGAAGCAACTGACCGTTGATATTAAGGACAAAATTATTTTTTCGGCCATTAAAGGTATTGTACCAGAATCCAGTTTGATCGTGGGAGAGCATTTTCATGTTAATTATAACGTTCCCTTCGAAAACATTGGGGTCATTACAGGCCCATGCCATGCCGAAGAAGTAGCTTTGGAACGTTTGTCTTATTTAACCATAGCCTGTGCAGATACGGAAAAAGCCAAATTAGTGGCCAAGCACCTAAGTAGCGACTACATTAAAACCAAAATATCCGATGATATTATTGGGACGGAATATGCGGCCATGCTAAAGAACATTTATGCCATTGCTGCTGGTATTGCCCATGGATTAGGTTACGGCGACAACTTTCAAAGCGTACTTATGAGCAACTCCATAAGGGAAATGAAGCGGTTTATAAAACGGGTACACAAGATGAAACGCAACATAAACGACTCTGCCTATTTAGGGGACCTTTTAGTTACGGGCTATTCCGTTTTTAGTCGCAACCGTATGTTTGGAAACATGATCGGTAAAGGCTACACTGTAAAAAGTGCCATGATGGAAATGAAAATGGTGGCCGAAGGATATTATGCTACCAAAAGTGCATTCCTAATAGTTTCAAAACACAAGAAAAAATCGAAAACCCCTATTCTAAATGCCGTTTACGAAGTACTTTATGAAAATAAAAACCCGAAAAAAGTTTTCAAGGAACTTACCGAGAAGCTAGACTAGCCTTAAGATTTAACTTGTTAGGCCATCAAGGATCACTTTAACCATTGCCCTTAAATTCGGTCTAGCGAAAAATTGGAATGTTCTTCGATTTCTCTTTCCAAGGTTTTCCGGTAGGTATCAATAACATTATCATTTAGCTTATAGAAAGTTTTAAACTCGGCCAGTATAGGTTCCATCAATTTTCTAATACTATCTATATCAAAATATAGCCTTCCAGTTCTGCGGATAAAAAAATCCATGGGGGTATGTACCATTTCATTTTCTATGGTAAATTTCAGCTCTGCCTTGGCCATACCCAACACATGATCATCTTCTTTCTGCTTAGCATAGTACTGCAAAATTGTTTCGGTCTGCTTTCCATAATTGGTTACCAAATACCAGGCATCATATTGAGAAAATCCCTCAGGGGTTAGTCTTTCGTGGATTTCCGCAATATATTTCTTAACGTATTTATACTTTTTAAATTCGTTTCCACATAAAGGAATATGTTCCGTATCAGAAGGCTTTACAGTAATTCCATAATCCTCCTCCATTTTTTTGGCTACCCTGTTCACTACACGCTCCGCCATTTTACGATAACCCGTTAGCTTACCACCAGCAATACTTATAAGGCCGGTATCTGAAGTAAAAATTTCATCCTTCCGCGATAATTCCGAGGCAGACTTGCCTTCTTCATGTATAAGTGGGCGTAGTCCGGCCCATGAAGAAATAATATCTTCCATTTCCAAATTTATCTTTGGAAACATATTATTTACGGCAGATATTAAATAAATAGCATCGGCCACATCTGTTTTCACCTTATCCTTGTTCTCGTTAAAATTGGTGTCCGTGGTTCCAATATAGGTAATCTTGCCTCTTGGAATCGCAAACATCATGCGTCCATCAGGTATATCAAAATAAACAGATTGCTTTATAGGCAATTTTTCATATGGGAAAACCAGATGCACCCCTTTGGTAAGATGTAGGCGCTTTCCTTTCTTGGAATTGTTTATTCCCCTAAGCTCATCCACCCAAGGTCCTGCAGCGCTTATGACATATTTTGCCTTTATTGAAAGTTCTGTTTCCAGGATCGTATCCTTTACCTTAACCCCTGCAACCATATCCTCCTCATAAATAAAGTCCGTCACCTCGGCATAATTGAGAGGTATGGCCCCATATTGAAGGCTGGTCTTTATAGCCTCCATAGTGAGTCGGGCATCATCTGTCCTATACTCCGCATAATACCCTGCTCCTTTCAAGATCTTTTTGGGCAGCAAGGGTTCTAATTTCAAGGCTTCTTTCTTCTCCAACATTTTACGTTTATCATCTCCGGTCACTTGGGCCAAAATATCATAAACCTTCAACCCAATAGAAGTAAGCCATTTGCCATAAGACCCATTTTCTATTAATGGCAGCAACATTTTCTCCGGTAACACCAAATGCGGCGCCAAATTATGTACTATGGCCCTTTCGGAACCCACCTCCTTTACCAACCAGAAATCAAATTGTTTTAGATATCGCAATCCGCCATGAATCAACTTTGTTGATTTACTGCTGGTCCCGGATGCAAAATCATTTTTTTCAACCAAGGCAACTTTTAAACCCCTGGATGCAGCATCCAAGGCAATACCACCACCCGTAATTCCACCACCAATAACCACTAGATCGAAGGTCTCTTCCTGTAGTTTGGCTATTGTTTTTTTTCTATCCAAGTTAGAAAATCGAATATTTTTTGTCATCTTTTTAGAGGGTATCCGTTAATAGAAGTTGCATTTATCTTACTTTGACCAAAGTCTTTAAAGATAATGGATTATAGGCCCAAATCAAAGGGCTATTGTTACTCTATTGTTATTATAACAACAACTTCATTGCCCAAGGCGTCAACTGCCATAATTCCGTGCTCTCCGGGGGACGGCATCAATCCTATTTCGTGATAGTCCGTGGTCTGCCCAATATATTTCTCATCCAAATACCAATAAACCGGTGTCGCCGGTTTAACATGGGCCAACTTAACCACCAATTCATTCTTCTTACCTTCAAAATTTCTCGCCAAGGTAATTCTACTTCCGTTTCTGGGATATATAAACTCCATTGCCGCAGTATTGAAATCCTTACAATTTTCCTGAAAAGGTGGTAAAGTTTTATATGAGGGATGTCCCTTTTTATAATAGTATTCCATCAACGGTGGCAATGTAAACCAAGATTCGCTGACTGTTTGTGACAAATCTGCACAGGAGGAATTGACCCTAAACTGTTTTTCAGCCTCTAAATGCACCAATTGATGATACGCACATGGCTTTACGAAATTTTGCTTTCTGGGAATAGAAATTACTGTTTTGGGACAGATGTCAGTAGCCAGGTAACCACTTTCCGAACATACATTAATTTCCGTGAACTCATCCTCTGGCTTTTGAAACCAAGAGGATCTGGGCAGAACATCAAACACATCAAATAGCATTGGGGCGGCACTGCTAAGTCCGGTTACATTTGGTCTTCCTTCGCCATCGGCATTTCCAGCCCAAACCCCAACCACGTAGTCTTTGGTAATGCCAATGGCCCAAGCGTCCTTATTACCAAAACTGGTACCCGTTTTCCAAGCTATCTGCTTGGAGGAATCAAAAAATTCCCAGGATTCACTGCCCTCTGGCCGGTTTACTTTTTTCATGGCCTCAAAAGTAAGGTAGATGCTGGCCGCATCAAAAATGGTCACCTCGGTAGATTTAGCACCAAAATCTACCTTGGTTTCCGCTGATGGGATTGGTTCTATAAATTCCTTGGTATAATATTCACTAGAGGTGGCATTAAAGTGATTTACAGTTGATGCCAAAGAGGCATAGGTCTTGCACAAATCCCAGAGATTGCTTTCTGCTCCGCCAAGAATTAATGTTAAGCCATAGTGATCGGCCGATTTATCCAGGCCCCTTAGGTTGAACAAATCCAGTTGATCCCTAAATTTTTCCAGTCCGTAGGAACGAAGCAGGCGCACTGCAGGAATATTTAGTGACTTGGCCAACGCCTTGTCGGCCTCAACTGCGCCACTATAGCTTTCGTTAAAATTCTCGGGGGTATAACCTGCTATTTGGGTAGGAACATCCGGAATTAGCATTGTGGGCAATAATTCCCCCTCATTCATCATAGCGGTATACAATAACGGCTTTAGCACACTGCCGGTACTGCGATTGGCCTGCACCATATCCACATCCTTTTCGTGTTCGTTATCCGTTGGTGTGTTGCCTACATAAGAAAGTACCTTTCGTGTCTTAACATCCATCACCAGAACTGCCGCATTGTAAACCTGATTCTGTTTTAAGTTTTTATAATGCTTATTTACAATACTATTTATACTTGCCTGAAGGTTTTCATCCACAGGGGTCGAAATTCTCTTGCCCTTATATTTTTTGGCCAAATATTGAACCAAATGAGGGGCTGTGTCCGGTAATTGAAAGGGCTTTTTGGGCAAATCTTCCAAAAGGGAAAGTTGGTAGGTAGTACTGTCTATATAATGATTATTCAATAATTTATGAAGTAACCTATTTCTCTTGTTCAGCAATTTTGTTTGATTCTTTCCAGGGTATATTAAACTTGGGGCATTGGGCAATACGGCCAAAGTAGCTGCCTCTGCCCATGACAATTGATCTGGCTGCATGCCAAAGTAACGCCAAGCAGCCGCCTCCAGCCCTACCACATTACCACCAAATGGGGCATGGCTGGCATATAATTTTAGAATATAATTCTTGGAATATCCCAACTCCAATCTCGTGGCCAAGACCAGTTCCTTAACTTTTTCCCAATAGGACCGTTTTTTGTGATTGCGGGATAAGCGTATTACCTGTTGGGTAAGGGTACTACCCCCCCTTACTGTTTTCCCTGCCAAAATATTTGCTATAAAAGCTTTGCCTATGGAAACAGGATTAAAACCGGGATGCCTATAAAAATGGGCATCCTCAAAATTTAAAATACAGGTCTCAAATTTATAGGGCACGCTATCCACCACAGGGAATCTCCATTGACCGTCCTCGGCAATAAGTGCTCCCAAGAGCTCGCCCGATTTACTCTCAACAACAGTGGCATGGGGGGTATGGAATAGTTGTTTGGGCAAACAGAAATAATAGGCAATCAGCAATAAAGTAAAGATAAGCAATTTCTTAGGATGCTCTTGAATTAGCCCCTTCAACCGTAGAAAGGTTGTTATTCCCTTTTTCGAATCCTTATCCGTTCCCAAATTCATACTCCCTTTCCACCATACAAATACGGACCTTGTACCATTTGTACCATTCTTCCCTGCCTTTTTTTTGGGCAAACAAATGATCCGCCTGCATTTTCCAATCCGCTATGGCCACTAGACTATCCCAATAACTTACACTGATCCCTAATTGGTCCCTTGCGCTTTCAAAACCTAGAAAACCCGTCTGCCTTTTTGCCAGCGACTCCATTTGATGGGCCATTTCCATATACCCCTTATTGTCTTCGGTTGTAATGGAAGTAAAAATTACGGCATAATAGGGCTTTTTAAGTTCCATAGCTAAATGATGTATTCCTTTTCCAAGAAATAGCTCACCAAAGCTTCCTTCATTAAGACAGATTGTTCGCCTGCCTTTAACGGGGGAAGTTCTTCCTTTATATTATAATGTGGCCAACCATCTTCATCAAAAAAATCGAACTCATAATACCCATATGGTTCCAACAACCTACAGATAGCTATATGCATTAGATTTAATTTTTCATCCTTCTTGTAGGTTTTATGAATCTGCCCCAATTCCTGGACGCCTACCAGATAAATGATGGCATCCAATTCCAATGGATCGTTGTCCGCAAATTGGGCAGACAATTTTTTTACCAAAGTCTCCCATCTATCCTTTAACTGTGTATCTCTAGACATCGTAATTTATCTTAATTTATAACTATTCCGGATTCACTTATCCAAACAGAATAGAATTGTTCAAAGGTACAAATCAAAGTTTTATATTTGTCAAAAGACTTTTGTATGGGCATATTGGATATTATTATTGGATTACTATTGCTATACGGCCTATACAAGGGGATTAAAAATGGTCTCTTGGTGGAATTGGCATCTTTGATTGCACTTATTGCCGGTTTATACGGTGCCATTCACTTTTCCTATATCGTGGGGGAATATCTTGCCAAAAATATGGAATGGAACGAACGTTATATGAACACTGCTTCCTTCTTGATCACCTTTATAATTATTGTCCTGGTGGTAAATTTGGCAGGAAAACTTTTGACTAAAATTGCCGATTTTGCCATGTTGGGCTTACTGAATAAAATAGCGGGAGGAATATTTGGAGCACTCAAGGTTGCCGTAATCCTGGGCGCCCTTTTGATTTTTTTTGACAGAACCAACAATCAATTGGGGTTTGTTAAGCAAGAATCAATTGACGAATCCAAACTATATATGCCCGTAAAGGAAATTGGGGCCCTTGTTTTCAGTAAGGTACTAAAGAAAAATGAACCTCTTGAAGCAGAACCACCCCAGAACAAGGAGCAAAACGACTTCATTAAAGTGCGTTGGTAAATATATCATCCTATGGCCCCAAAAAATTATTTGGTAACCATAGGACGATATAATCTTTGACTCAAAATCAATTAATTGGTCGCTTCCGTTTTGGTATAGGTAAATGTAACGTCAGTTTGTACGGTCAATCCGTTTACATCTGTTATGTTATAATTGGAAGTGGTGGTAAATGCAGATTTGCCCTCATTAAAAACAATTTTCAAATTTTGGGCGGAACAATTCCCAATTAAACCTAGGACGTCACTGGAAAGCTTCCAAGTCCCTTCAATCTTAAGTTTATTACTACAGTTGGACGCATTTTGACCCTGGGCGAATTCGTAGGCGCGACCGGGTCCAAAAGTATACTCGGCATCCTTTTCACAGTCCGTATATTGTACATAAATATCCTTTTTTGGATTCTGCACGTCGTCTTTGGTAATATCTACTTCCTTTGCCGCAACAATGGCCGTCAACTCCCAAGTTCCGAGTAACCCATTTTCCTCCGTAACAAGTGCCCCTTCGTAATCAGCAGGGCATTCAACGGTATTATCCGTACTACATCCTACCAATAAACTGTTAAATGCAATTGCTCCAAAGAGCCCAAACCAAATTATTTTTTTCATATGATACTGTTTATATTTTTATTCATAAATGCAAAAAATACAAAATGGTTGCGTTAAGGAGCGTTCATTTTTTTAGGTTCGCCAAGAACTATTACTGTACTACTTCTACCCATTGGCCCTTGGTACGCACTGCGAAATCATTGTTGTACATAGCCTCGGCCTGTATCCCTGGCAAGTAATATCTTCCTAAATATGAGGCATTCAACAATACCCTGAATACCTTTGTTTCGTTCTTCTTCATATCAAAATAAAAATTGGCCCTATCATCCCTCAAATCAGTATAAGTCACCTCGTTTTCAGCAAAATCACCAAAATCCGTGAACCTGGTATTTACTATTTCCCACCCACTTGGGAATATTTCGGAAAGTGCCACATTTTTAATCGATTCTGCCTTGGTATTGGTAAGCGACACTTCCGCGACAAAATCCGTGCCCTGCATTATGGAGGAAGGATCCAATTTTACACCGTTCCTTCCCTTAAAGGCCATATTGGCCACTAAATTCCTTTCCAATTCCTTTTCCTTTCCTACCGGCAAAATTCCACTCTTTATGATACTCACATAAAGCAAATTTTCGCCAGTATTTTTTATATTGATGGAATTGGTCCCCGTTTTAATACCCAATCCCGTATTGGCCAAGGTTTTGTCCGTATTTATTGCTGTATTGCCCCCATTTACGGTTATGGTGGCCTTAATTCCCTTGCCCCCTACCATATGGGCAAATTTTGCCAATGCCAAGAGACAATATGCCGTACTCTGGGTACTCATCCATTGATCCGAACTTAAACGCTGTGCCAAAGTCTTGGCCATTTCTTGAGCCTTTACCTTGTCCTTTAAGACCACAAATGTTTCCAAGGCCATCGCCCTATTTCGATCGGAAGACCCAAAGGTTTGATAATCATGTTTGCCATCGGAAAAATCATAATTTGCGGATTTAATTATCTCTTGGGCCACAGTTTCCTGGCCAACAAGTGCATAGGCTGCCGCCAGGCGGAATTTCCCCTCATTGGAAAGATTGGGCGTTTCCCTTAATCTGTTCATAGACGAAATATCCGCATTACCTGAAAGTGCCAAGGTATATAAGCGATACGCCTGGGCCAAATCCGAAGACCCTGTTCCTGATCTCCATTGCCTGGCTATATTCTGTTGATAATTTAGCCAAGAAGACCTAAATCCCAATGGCAAAACGTATCCTTTCTTCTCAGCTTCCAATAAAAAGTGGCCCACAAAGGACGAACTCCAATCATCGGCATAATTTTGTCCTGGCCAATATGCGAAACCCCCACTTGGCGTTTGATAGCTGCCCACTCTTTTTATGGCACTTTCAACATTTTGCTGTATCTCTTTTTTCTTAGTTGTGTTAATATCGAAGATATCCGTAATAAACAACTGGGGAAAGGCACTAGCGGTGGTCTGCTCCAAACACCCATGCGGATATTGGATCAAATATTGCATTCTTCCATTAAAATTCATGGGTGGCAGCGTAGAGAATTCCACCTCTGCCTTATTACTGCCCGGAATGCCAAAAGTTTCAAGGTCAATTTTTCTGCTACTAGCGGCCTCCAGAACAATATCTTCCGTCACCGTAGTCAAAGGATTTGGGTTCACCACATCTATTGGCACCTCAAAAGATGCCCTTTCCCCATTTCCCGAAGCCTCCACCACAACTTTCCCTATGCCATTATAATCGGCCACCTTTAATTGAAAATAGGCCATTTTCTCATCTGGTTGGGTGAAGGAAACGCTTTGTACCGTCTTCCCTTCTACCGTAAAAGAAGGATCTGGTTTAATCTGCAAGGTCACCTCCTTTACCTTGCTTTCCATAGCAAAAACCGTAACCGGTAAGGTTACCATCTCCCCTGGAGTGATTTTCCTTGGCAAGGAAGCCAATACCATAAGTGGTTTTCTTACGGGTGTTGTTTTCTCTGCCACACCATAGGCAGCTTCCCCAGAATTCCCGGCTATGACCATTGTCCTTACTGAACCAACATATTTGGGAATATCTATCTTATGTGATTTTGTTTCCCCTTTACTCAAGCTAAAGGGACCTAGATAAACCACCATAGGTTCAAAGCGATTGGCCTTTTTGTTTTTGGCTCCGGCCAATTCTCCGTCACCACCAATAGCAAATACCTGATTTATTCTCCCTCCAAAGGCCCCTATTACATCATCGTACACATCCCAACTCTTGACCCCCAGTGCTTCCCGGGCATAAAAAGTATTCCACGGATTTGGAGTTTTGTAACGTGTTAGATCCAGCAATCCTTCATCAACCATGGCAATACTATAAGTCATGGCCCTGCCTTGTTTCTCATTTACTTTTAAGGTTATACCTTCCTCAGGCTCCAAGACATTCGGCATAGTAATTTCTGGTTGCAGCTTGGTCAAAGGATCTTCTACCAATATAGGAACTACCCCATACATTCGTATAGGGGAATCGTTTAAAGTGGTGGCATGGGGTTGCAACAAACTTATATTGATATAAACATTGGGAGTAAACAATTCGGATATAGGAATTTCAAATTTAGTTTCCCCCTTTTGGGATTCCACCCATTGTGAATGCAGTACTTCACTACCATTTTCAACAGTAACCAATGCCCTGCCGCCTTCCGAACCAGGAAAGGTAACGATGGCCGTTTCCCCTACTTTGTAAACTTCCTTATCCGTAGAGAACACTAACATAGTAGCAGCGGAAGGATCGTTTTTCATGCTCTTTCCAGCCCATCCCGGCCAATCTACATATATTGTTTTGCCGGTTGCATGCCCTCCCTTTGGATCTTCCACCCTAACCAAATATCGGCCCCACTCGGGGTACTTTAGCTCAAAATTAAATGATGCCTTACCATTGGAATTAGTGCTTATGGTCTCCTCAAAAACTTTTTCCTGATACTCACTACTGCTAAAACTGGAAAGATTATCGGCAGAGGTCTCCCACCACCATCTCCAGCTTACTTTATAGATAGTTGCCTTTAAATTGCCGGTAGCTTTGGCATTGCCCATTTCATCTACGGTTACCACCTCAAATTTATGGGGTTGATCTGTGAGCAACATACCCCTGGTTTTATCACCTTTGGGCACATTAAGGCCTACATAGGTCTTAAATGGCGAAAATTGCTTTGTAAACACGTCCGTACTAAAATCGCCCCCATTTTCATACACCTTGGTAATAAATGCAGCCGTAAGCATTCCAGGCGCCTGACTATTAATTTGTGGGTTTAACGAAAAACCTGCCTTGCCTTCGGCGTTAACAGCATTATTGAATACTATCTGGTCCTCTGTGACAAACGCCCTGGTGGGATCATCAAAAACATAAGCGGGAAAGTTCTTAAAGGTTGTTGTCTGTACATTGAATTTCGCCGTAATATCCGCTTTTAGGTTTTTGGCTACCGCACCGTGAAGCCAAGCTACCTCCAGCATCCCTTTAATGGGTTTGCCAGCGGACAAAACCTCATCTTCAAACGCTGTCTTGATCTTTAATCTATTTGGCTTTATGGTTTCAATTTTAACGGTTTTTGTGAAAGTGGCCCCTCCAACCGAAACCTTTGCCAACCAATTACCTGTAGGTGCATTTTCATCCGTCCTTAAAATAAAACTGTAAAAATTGTTGAGGGAGTTTGTCCTTACTTCCCTTTGCACCACCTTGTTGTACGGATCCATCAATTCCAATTTAACGGGATGCCCTGCGGGAAGTTTATTGGCCTTATCGTTTAACATAAACGAAAGAAAAAGTTTGTCACCAGGACGCCAGACTCCCCTTTCCCCAAAAATAAAACCTTTTATTCCCTTTTGGAGGGCTACCCCATCAACATTAAACTTACTAACGGACAACGCGTTTCCATCATTTAGTTTAACATAGGTCTTTTGACCATTACTTTCGGCTACTGCAAAGTATGCTGAGTGTTCACTATCAAATATAGTGGTACCATCCAACTCTGTTGTTACCTGCCCAATGGGCTGTTGTTGATAATTATAGAAAGTTACTTTGGCCCCTGCAATGGGTTCAGTACTTACAATATTATTGACCGCTACAAAATAACTCTTGTTCACCCCTTGTTTTACTATAACCCCCAAATCCGAAGCCAATACATTGGCCCCTACCGTCTTATCATAGTAGTAGGAAATATGACAAGGATTATCCCGTTGATTCCAGTCATAGTTAAAGTAATAATCCTCATAATAGGATTCCACTCCGTCCCAAGAGCTGTTTTCCGTTTCCTGATCAAAATCGTCTTCAGACGAGGCTTCTTGATCAAAATTGGTACCGTCACATTTGTAAAGACTATACGAGGGTTTAAAACCAAATTCAACTCTATAAATAGCACCTACCTCGGGTGCAATAAGCGTTCTTAAATCTACGGCATGAGCGGACCATTTACCATGGTTATTGCCTAGACCAGTTTCCAAATCCAATTTCTTGGAGGCTATGGGCCTTGCCACAGTTTTTAAATTATAACTCCCATTAAGATCATTACTTTGAAGGAACTGCAAAATATTGTTCTCGAAAATTTTATAGACAGTTAAGTTGACCGACTTTAGGTTTACCGCTTCAAAATTAATTTTTAGATTATTGGAGGATGGTAAAATTGTTCCATTAGACAACAGTCGGACCTCTGGTTTTATTTGTTCGAAGGCTACTCGCTCTATAAGCTTTGTTTTAAGTTTGTACCCATCAACACTTTCAATACCTTCAAAAACCTCGAGACTTAAAGTTGTACTCATCTCTTTGGAAGGATATACCTTTAGGGTATTGCCCACTACATCATATTTAAGGTTGGCATCGCCTTCCAACACTACAAGACCCTTAAAGTTTTGTCCTTTTTTTAAAGGATCCGAAAAATTGATATTGATGATTTGTTTTTCGCCTGTTTCCAAGCCAACATCCAGAATTGTAAAATTGTTCTTGCCAGGTATCTTTATCGTATTTTTTCCAACGCTTGCAATATCCACACCTGTCCCATCCCACACGACCTCCAAGTTGGTATCCTCTGTAAATCGCTGAATGCTATCAATTTTAAAATGAAATTGGGTTCCTTCAGCTATGGAGGTATCAAACTTAAGAGGGACCTTTTTCCCGTTCTGCCTAACCTCCAACAACTGCTTGGCAATTTCCAAACTTAATTGATCAGCGCTCCTTAATTGACCTTCCAAATATTGATAATCCTTGGAATAGGACTGCAGCGCTTGGGTATAGACATTAAACTGTTGTTTTAAAGTTTTTACCTCAAAATTAAACTTGCGTAACTCCTTTGGAACCCCAGATATAAAAGATCCAAGATTTAAAGTAAATGTATAGTTACTGTCCTGCTGAAATCCAACTTCGGGTACAAATGCAATGGTTCTACTGTCCAAGGCTACGACCTTACCACTTGTCTTTGGAGTTACCAACAATAAATCGCTATCCAATTCTTTTCCGCTTTCCCAAGAGTCAATTGGACGGCTCAATACTACCCTTACATCTGATTTTACAGAAATTATTCCATGGGACACTTCCGTTATATATTCCTGATATAGATTTAAATTATCTACTGGAGCTTTGCCGGTATCTTTTTTAGGGTTACAACCAACTACAAAAAGAAAAATTAAGGCACGGACAATTAATTTCATGAAAAGAACCAATTTAGTACAGTAAAGATATAAGGTTTTCCTTTTGTGGAATATTTTTTGTTCTAAATAGGCTTGGCTAAAGTTCATCTTTCTATAATCGCAATTGCAGGTACATCACCAATATTCCAAATACTTAATGTTTTTCAATAATAAAGTTTGAGTTTATTATTGAAGTAATCTTTGGATTACAGATTTTAATACGAGCTATGCATTTCGTCGAATAAATCACTTAATTAGACTGCTTACTAAATAAATTTTTTAATATTACAACTGTTGGTTACGAGACGCCAATAACGAGAACACAAGAATTCCCCATTCTTCCCTTTCTTCCTACTTACAAATAGAACATTATATGAAAATGAAATTGCATTATTTTGTAATGCTTTTGTTCGCATTTGTAGTAGCCTCTTGCAGCACAGAGTCTATTGAGCCGGCAAATATTCCCGAAGTCGAAAATGCGGTTGAAGTAGAGCAGGAATTACTTGGGATCGTTAACGACCATCGTATTTCCCTAGGATATAACGATCTGGATTTTAGCACAGTAGCGTATGATTACGCTAACAAGCATACAGATTATATGATAGCCAAAGGCTCTATCAACCATGACAATTTTAGCGCCCGGGCATCGGATATTTCCCAAGCAGTAAATGCGTCTTTTGTCTCCGAAAATGTAGCGAAGGACTATGATTCTGCCCTAGAGGCTTTTCAAAAATGGTTGGCCAGTTCCGACCACAGAAAAACTATGGAAGGGGAATTTACCCACACCGCGGTAAGTGTAAAGAGAAATACCGACGGCACTCTATATTTTACACAACTCTTCTATAGATAGTCTTCTTAAAAGCAGTTTTCTTTTATTATTTTTGATGTTAAACCGCGTTTTAATAATTGACAGCACGTCAGTTGCTTTCAATATTTAATGGGCGGCAGCATAATATTAACTTCAATATAATATACTATGTCCATAAAGCAACCTTTCAATCTAAATAAATGGATTTCCGAGAACAGGGATACTTTAAAACCTCCCGTTGGAAATAAGAACCTGTACACGGAATCGGGAGACTACATTGTTATGGTTGTTGCCGGCCCCAATGCTAGAAAAGATTATCATTACAATGAAACAGAGGAACTGTTTTATCAATTGGAAGGTAATATTGAGGTCCATATTCAAGAAAACGGCCAAAAAAAAACGATGCAGTTGGGACCTGGGGATATGTACCTGCACCCTGCCAAAATACCTCATTCCCCGGTTAGAAAAGAAGGGTCCATAGGTCTGGTAATAGAACGCAAACGTGCCGATATGAACGTTGATGATGGCTTACTGTGGTTTTGCGATAACTGCAACAATAAACTTTATGAAGTATACTTCACGCTAAATAATATTGAAAAGGACTTTTTGGGGCATTTTAAGACTTTCTATGGTTCGGAAGAACTTAGAACCTGCAGTAATTGCGGGACTGTAATGCCCGTTGATGAAAGATTTATTGCCAAGGAAGACCAATAAGTTGCCTTCTTTTTCCAATATTGACTCCTATAAGCTAAGTTGGGCCTAAACCGCAGATCCTACTTTAAACATTTATGGATAGTTACGCCCTAGACTGCACATTAATTTGTAAATTTGAAAAATATAACAATTAACGATAAAATAGTTATAAATGTCAAAGATTGCACAGGAATTTGGAATCCATGAAGCCTTGAAAAAATTAGGCGTCGAAGCCATAAATAATGGAACCTCTACGGGTTCCAATAATTTTTCTTCTGGGAGCGAGTTAAGCTCGTATTCCCCAGTTGATGGTGCCCTAATTGGTAAAGTAAGAACTACCTCCAAAGAGGACTATGATAAAGTAATGGGGGCGGCCACCAATGCATTTAAAATTTGGAGAACAAAACCCGCACCCCAAAGGGGAGAAATAGTGAGGCAGTTTGGCGATAGACTTAGGGAACTAAAGGAACCTTTGGGAAAGTTGGTTTCCTATGAAATGGGAAAATCATATCAGGAAGGATTGGGAGAGGTGCAGGAGATGATAGATATCTGTGATTTCGCAGTGGGCCTATCCAGACAATTGCACGGACTTACCATGCACTCCGAAAGACCAGGACATAGAATGTACGAACAATATCATCCATTAGGGGTGGTTGGCATAATCTCGGCGTTCAATTTTCCAGTGGCCGTATGGGCCTGGAATACCGCCTTGGCGTGGATATCTGGAGATGTCTGTGTTTGGAAACCAAGTGAAAAAACACCCTTATGCGGTGTGGCCTGTCAAAATATAGCGGCAACAGTTTTTAAAGAAAATAACCTTCCCGAAGGTATTTCCTGTTTGATCAATGGCGATTATAAGGTAGGTGAATTCATGACCCATGACAAAAGGGTACCTCTAGTATCTGCCACAGGATCTATACGCATGGGAAAAATCGTGGCCCAGGCAGTAGCAGCCCGACTTGGAAAATCGCTCCTGGAACTTGGTGGAAACAATGCCATTATTGTAACCCCGGATGCCGACATAAAAATGACCGTTATCGGAGCTGTTTTTGGGGCCGTTGGTACGGCAGGACAACGTTGTACCTCCACACGAAGATTAATTATACACGACTCTATTTATGACAAGGTAAAAGAAGCAATTGTTACCGCCTACAAACAATTGCGGATAGGCAATCCACTGGATCAGAAAAACCATGTAGGCCCATTGATTGATACCGATGCTGTAAGTATGTACCAAAAGGCCCTTAAGAAAGTGGTGGAAGAAGGAGGCAAGCTAATTGTTGAGGGAGGTGTAATGGAAGGGGAAGGATATGAAAGCGGATGTTATGTAAAACCAGCCATTGCCGAAGCAAACAACAATTTTGAGATCGTACAACACGAGACCTTTGCACCAGTACTCTACCTACTAAAATATTCCGGAGACGTAGAAAATGCCATTGCCATACAAAACGGGGTTGTCCAAGGACTATCCTCGGCCATAATGACAAATAATCTGCGGGAAGCCGAGCGATTTTTATCAGCGCAAGGAAGCGATTGTGGCATTGCCAATGTGAATATTGGAACTTCCGGCGCTGAAATAGGAGGAGCTTTTGGCGGAGAAAAAGAAACTGGTGGAGGGCGTGAATCCGGCTCGGATGCCTGGAAAATCTATATGCGAAGACAGACCAACACCATCAATTACACGACCGAATTGCCTTTGGCGCAAGGTATAAAGTTCGATCTTTAAGATTAAGACCAATGAAAAAACCCGCTATGTTCTGGATATAAACCAGAACATAGCGGGTTTTAAACTAACCAACCAAATTACATCCTGAAGAATAGCTCTATACTCCAAGACAAATCCTTAATATCTAATGGTTAGATATAATATAAACCCGTAGCCACTTGAAAATTTCCCCTCCCCCCGAATAGGTCCATTAGAAATAGCTGCGGGTTTAACCAAACTAACTCAAATAATTATGGTGAAAAAGACCTATTTCAATGCCGGAACTTAGTCGGGAGAAATAAGGTCTTTGTTATTCTAATATTTACGCTAAAGTCTACATTTAGTTCCATGTTTAAAAGCAAAACTATATGGATGGTAACAAAATGTGTATAATTGGTAAATTTTGCAACTACTGCCCCTGATTTCCATGCCCATCTTCCACGTTTAAAGTTGTTTAACATAGGATAAAACAATTTTTCCCACCAGCCTTAAACAACATTATCCTACTATATTTTAGCCAAAGGAAGGTAAACTGACCATAACAGCATTTTTTTTGCTAACTACTTGAAACGGAATATTTAATAACATTTTTTTAACATTTAAGCGAATTTTTTAATACATTTAGAAAAAACCCATACAGCTATCCAAAATGTCTAAGAAAGCAACCAATTTATTGGGTATTGTTATTGCCATTGTTGCCGGAACCTATTTTAACCTCATGTTGTGCAATACGTGCATCACCGAAGCAGCGGATACTCCCTCGGTTGAAAACACAGAAGAGGTTGCTAATAATAGCCTGCTGGCAGAGAAAAAAAATGAGCTTCAGAACCTTGATACAAACAACTAACCCAAAACAATAAAGCACATGGAAAACCTAAGTATTTGGTGCTGGTTTATACCTGCCGTAGTAGGTGTGGTCTGCGCACTATTTGGCTACTTAATCGGAAAGGGCACCAATTCCCAAATAGGCCCTACTTCAGAATTGGATATATTAAAGGATAAAAACGCAAAATTGGAAACCGATTTGGCACAATGCAAGAAACAATTATCCCAAAAAGTAGAGCTTGTTGTTCCGAAGGAACCCGTTGCCCCAATAGTTGCCGCTGAAGCCCTACTTCCATTTAATGCACAGGCAGCAAAATCCGCCCTCGGGAAAACTGTAAAACGGGACGACCTAAGGATTGTGGAAGGCATTGGACCTAAAATTCAGCAACTATTCAATTCCTTTAATATTAAAACCTGGAAAGATTTGTCCGAAACTGCCGTTGCCAAATGTCAGGAGATACTGGACAGTGGAGGAGCCCGTTATAAAATTCACGACCCGGCATCCTGGCCTATGCAAGCCAAAATGGCCTATGAAGGTAAATGGAAAGAATTGCACAAATGGCAGGAAGAACACAAAAGAGGAAAACTTTAGACCCTACGGTCGGTCATCTTCATACTGTAACTCAGCTATACTTGAAGGTCTTTTTAACACACCATTACATCTATGGCCTATTGGAAAAAAAATACAATGAAAAACGCCCCACTTATGACATAAGTGGGGCGTTAGTGCCTTTTAATACTCTATTTGCTAGACCATTCTTCCGTTGGCTTCCACCCACTTAAACCTATAGTTGTCCTCGGGGAATTTCATCCTACTGGCAATTCGCTCCAATCTATCAGGAAGTTTCATTAAATAATCCCTTGCCCTTTCCGCATCATCATTAAGGCTTCTAATGCTATCCAATTCCCAATAACTATTCAATTTTTTCAAAATGTCTATATAGTCCTGAGCTGTGTAAACCCCTAATCTTTGGGCACAATTGGAAAAATTCTCAAACGCAGTACCTATGTTTCCGCCTGACTCCCTTAAGAAATGGGCCGGCATTACAATTTTTTTCTTCATCATATCGGCAAAGGCCAACATCATCTGACTTGGGTCATTTTCAAATATGACCTTAACAAATTCCCTATAGGCCAAATGATGGCGCATCTCGTCTCCTGCAATAATGGTACACATTTTACCAAGAAGCGTATTGCCTCCCTTTTTACACATTTGACCTACCCTTTTGTGTGAAATATTGGTGGCCAACTCTTGAAAAGAGGTATAAACAAAGTTTTTATAAGGATCTCTATCCGTTCCTATATCAAAACCATCGGCAATAAGATGCTGAGTGGTTATTTCCATTTCCCTCATATTGACCCTTCCGGCCAAATAAAGATATTTGTTAAGCACATCTCCATGTCTATTTTCCTCAGCGGTCCAATGACGCACCCACTTGGACCAACCATTCTTATTTTCACCATGTTGATCTATTCCTTCTACGTCCATAAGCCAAGACTCGTAGGTAGGCAATGCCTCCTCGGTAATAGTATCGGCTACCAAGGTGACCCAAAGATCATACCCCAATTCCTTGGCTTCCTCACGTATCTGGGTTACGTGATCCATAAAGCCTTCACTTTGTGTGTCAGGTAAAAAATCCGTGGGTTGCCAAATGTCTTGTATTGGAATAAGGTACTGGTCTATAAAACCATCCACCTTACCCTCAATGGACTTCATCACTTCTATTCTAACGTTCTTATTAGACATTCTTCAAATTTTATGTAAATATCCTTAATAATCTTGATAATCTGTACCTCTAAACGGTAAATTTTAGTTTCTTCCCATTTCGGTGGGATAAAACAAATATACCGGATCACTTTGCCAATATTGCTTGGAACCAACATCCATAATCGTCAATGGCCCCCTAAAGGCCGCCCCTGTGTCCACATTCCAAATATTGGCAGCATTCTTTGGCGTAGTCCTCCCAATCCTTGTTACCGGGGTATGGCCAATAAAAATCTCCTTGTAATGCGTTAACCTTTGAGGGTAAATTTCATCCTCTTTGGTCAATGATGGGTCTAAAGACAGTGCCAATTCCCAAAGGGTCCTATCCCAATAAAAGGTTTTGGTAAAATACTCATGGTCCACACCCCTTAAGTTAGTAAATCCTGCGTGGATAAACAAGCGATTTTCGGAGTCCAGAATATAATTATCCAAATTATCGTAAAATTGAATATGGGCTTCCCTTATTTCATCCCCAACCGACCGATAGGAGTTTTGGGTAGCAGTACCTCCATGTTGCAGCCAAATGGGGTTATGATCGCCACTTTTCAACCAATCATTGCATAGTTCATCGTGATTTCCCCTTATGAACGAGCATTTATGCGTAAGCCTAAGCTCCATTAAAAAATTGACCGTATTCACGGCATCACTCCAACCATCCACATAATCACCCAAAAAAATAAGATGGTCACTGGGACTCACTTTTGCCCTTTCCAATACTTGCTTCAAGGCCTTTAACCCAGAATGCAGGTCTCCGATTACCAATGTTCTCATTTGGCAAAAATCGCAAATACCACTTTAATATCCATGGCAAAAGGACCTAAAATTGGATTTACCCGAATAATTTAAGTAACTATCCCAAAACTAATAGAAAATTGGATGCTACCTATAGACCCCAAAAAAGACTAAATCAAACAAAAACATATCCGCCAAAACAAAAGGCCTACAAGGCATTTAGTGCAAGAATTTTTATTCAGGACGGCAACATTCACAAAATAAAATTTAATAAAAAGTATAATTTATTTGTTAACTTTTTCCTGTTGATAAATCTTTAATTAATTCATTTTCAATTATTTGAATCATTTTTCTTGTAAACTTTCATGATATTTATCATGTTTTACCTTCTATTTTTTTTAATACTTTTGTTCTTTATTCCATTTGTATTACAACCTAAAAAATCATTATATGCCAACAAAAATCGCCCAAGGACCACAAAAGACCTACAGTCAGGAAGAAGCCTTTAATGCTTCGTTAAAATATTTTAAAGGTGATGACCTTGCGGCCAGGGTATGGGTAAATAAATATGCCCTGAAAGATTCCGAAGGGAATATTTACGAGCTAACCCCTGATGATATGCACCACAGGATAGCCAAGGAGATTTCCAGAATTGAACAAAAATACCCAAACCCACTCAATGAAGAACAAGTTTTTGACCTGATCAAAAATTTTAAATATATAGTCCCACAAGGTAGCCCAATGGCGGGCATTGGCAATCCTTTTCAAATTGCATCCCTGTCAAACTGCTTTGTAATAGG
>TARA_R100001369_G_scaffold11109_2_pt1 | contig 28956 bp, 27 predicted proteins | sample TARA_R100001369 | Tara Oceans TARA_R100001369 (sample SAMEA2621528) | marine metagenome | biome: marine biome (ENVO:00000447); feature: surface water layer (ENVO:00002042); material: "saline water (ENVO:00002010), including plankton (ENVO:xxxxxxxx)" | depth 5 m
TCTTTAGTTAAAGATATTTCAATAATAAACGATCTATTATTCCATAATATGTAACTCGGTAAAATCTTTATCTATGATCAACGTATTGTCTCCATTTACTTTTACCGCTTCAAAAGCTATTTCTTCATTATCAATCTGAATCTTCGAAATTTTGAACGGCAAACCAATCAATTTTAATTTGAAGGTTTTATAACCCGTAATAAAAGTTCCGGATTTGTGTTGTTGAATGATCAACTCATTTGTTTTCCCGGTAAGCTTAAAAGTCCTTAAACTGTACCTCCCTTTGGTATAATCATACCCATCATGCGCATCATCAAATAAGAAAGAATTCTCCTTCCCCTTTTTAAAGTATACATCTAGTTGGATCTCTTCTATAACCTTTTCACCCACGTATTGTTGGATCGGATATTTAGGAATTATTGCACCTTCCTTCACAAGAACAGGCATACTATCTAGATCTGCATCTACCCAGATCTCTTTACCCCCTATACTAAATTCATCATTCCAATAGTTATACCAACTGCCTTTTGGAAGGTATAACCTTCGGCCTTTGGAATTAGCTTCCATTATTGGACAAACTAAAATTTTGTCTCCAAATATAAATTCATCTGTTCTGTAATGAGTTTGAATATCTTCCTGATCATATAACACCAAAGATTTTAATATGGGGGTTCCTTCATTTAAATAATGCCAGAAAGAAGTGTATAAATATGGAAGAAGCTGATACCTAAGCTCAATAAATTTTTTAACTATTCCTGTGATCTCATCACCAAACATCCAAGGCTCTTGTTCTCCATGATCCCCAGAAGAATGGGTTCTGCAAAAAGGATGAAAAACTCCTAACTGGATCCATCGTGCATATAATTCTCCGTTAGGCTGCTCTGCAAACCCTCCAATATCACTCCCAATAAATGAGAATCCTGAAAGTGCCATTCGCTGTGCCTGCACATTGGCGATCCATAAATGTTCCCAAGTGGCTATGTTATCTCCAGTCCAGGAAGAGGTGTAGCGCTGTGTGCCTGAATATGCTGCGCGCGTAATTACGAAAGGCCTCTTAGGGTATCCAAACTTTTTTAAGCCTTGATAGGTGGCCCTAGCCATTTGCATTCCGTATATATTATGAGCCTTCCTATGGCTACAAGGATTTCCATCGTAATCATGTCTTACATCATCTGGAAATGTTTTGTTGGGAACCTCCATTACTGCAGGTTCATTCATATCATTCCAAACACCTTTCACCCCAATATCTTCAATAAGTTCTTTAAATAATCCAGACCACCAATCTCTCACTTTTGGGTTGGTAAAATCTGGGAAATAACATTCTCCAGGCCATACCTTTCCTTTCATATATGGGCCATCTGCACGTCTACAGAAATAATCGTTTTCTAACCCCTCCTTAAAAACTTCGTAATCTTTATCTATTTTAATTCCCGGATCTATGATCACGATGGTTTTAAATCCATCTTTTAATAAATCCTGAACCATTCCTTTTGGATCTGGGAAGTATTCCTTATTCCAAGTGAAACATCTAAAACCTTCCATATAATCTATATCCAGATAGATTGCATCACAAGGTATTTGAAGTTCTCTAAATTTAGCTGTAACCTCCTTCACCTTAGATTCCGGATAATAACTCCATTTACACTGGTGGTAGCCTAAAGTCCAAAGTGCGGGTAATTGGTGGGGTTTACCAGTTAGATCTGTATAATTTGCTACCACATCTGTCATTTGTGGACCATAGATAAAGTAGTAATTCATCTCCCCACCTTGGGCCCAAAAGCTGGTTACGTTCTTACGCTCATGCGCAAAATCGAAAAACGTTCTAAAGGTATTATCGAAAAATATCCCGTAAGATTTTCCGTGATGTAAGCCAGTGTAGAATGGGATGGCCTTATAAATTGGATCTGTTTCTTTACCATAGGCATAAGAATCTGTTACCCAATTTTCAAAGCGCTTACCTTTCAAATTTAAATGACTAGGCTTATCCCCCAAGCCATAATAGCTTTCGCCGTCCTGAGAGGTCTTGCTCATCTTAACTATATTGCCTCCAAATTCATAACTCTCTTCCCAATGAAATCCCAACTCGTCATGACTAATCAAAGTCTTATCCTTGGCATCGTAGATATTTACTTTAAGATCTAATTTATTTATATGGCAGATCAACTTTTGAGTTGTAATTATATATTCTACAGCCGATTCCTCGATCTCTAAATAATTATAACCAGTACTTGCATATTTTGTTATAGCGTAAGAAAAATCCTTATCAAAATTGGAAGTAGTAGAATATCTAAATCTAATTACACTATCTCGAACGATAGTTATTTGCAGGGTTACATCATTTTCTGTTCTAAAATCCAGAACATCAATATTCTTTTTGTAGGAAACTATATTGTTAGGGAACTGATTTCCTTTTAATTCTAATTCGGTATTAGTGATCATAGTTAGGGTGCTAAAAAATAAGTTGTAAACGTACTAAAAAAAGCAAAATCAGGCCGTTGCTTTTCAATAATAATATTGGCATTTTATTACATTAAACGTAATTAAAACCGCTAATTTTCAATATTTTGCATTTCCTAGGCGATGAGCTGAAAAACCACAACTCCTAAAGGTGGAAGTTTAATTTTGGCGGAATATTCTCTCTGATTCCAAGGCTCATTAGCTATTGGAATTTTTTCAGAATTACTAATTCCGCTGCCTCCATAAGCTAAGAGATCAGTATTAAAGATCTCCTTGATTTGTCCTTCATTATTTAATCCAATTTTATAATCGTTTTTAACAGTTGGAGTAAAATTACAAACCACTAGTATATCATTTTGCGCATCATGGCCCTTTCTAAAAAAGGAAACAACCGAATTTTGATTGTCATCATAAGCTATCCACTCAAATCCTTCCGTACTAAAAGCTTTTTCATGGAGTGCAGGTGTTTGCTTATAAAATAGATTGAGGTCTTTTACAAAATTCAGCATTCCTATATGTGGTAGGTATTCCAACAAATTCCAATCTAAACTCTTTTCAAAATTCCATTCTTCATATTGCCCAAATTCGGCTCCCATAAATAAGAGTTTCGCTCCTGGGTGCATGAACATGAATGCATACAAGGTTCTCAAATTTGCAAATCGCTGCCACTCATCTCCGGGTTGTTTACTTAAAAGCGATTTTTTACCATGAACTACCTCATCATGAGATAGCGGTAACATAAAATTTTCTGTAAAGGCGTAGGCCAAGCTAAATGTTAATTCATTCTGATGAAATTTTCTATGAATAGGATCTTTACTGAAATAATCCAGGGTGTCATGCATCCATCCCATCATCCATTTCATTCCAAAACCTAAACCTCCTTGATCTACAGGTTTAGTTACTCCCGAAAAGGCAGTAGATTCTTCAGCTATAGTTTGTACTCCCTCAAAATTTTCGTAGACCGCAGTGTTGAATTCTTTTAAAAATGAAACCGCAGCCAAGTATTCATTACCTCCAAAAACATTCGGTTCCCACTCCCCTTCCTCTCTGGAATAATCCAAGTAGATCATAGAAGCCACTGCATCCACTCGAAGTCCATCTATATGATAATTTTCCAGCCAAAAGAGAGCATTGCTAATTAAGAACGAGCGCACTTCATTCCGTTCATAATTAAAGATTAAACTTTTCCAGTCTGGATGGTATCCTTTTTTAATATCTGGATGTTCATAAAGATGAGTCCCATCGTACATTCCCAAACCGTGTTCATCTGAAGGAAAATGTGCAGGTACCCAATCCAGGATCACTCCTATATCGTTTTGATGAAAAGTATCTATTAAAAACATGAAATCCTGAGGAGATCCAAAACGCGAAGTGGGTGCAAAATATCCTATAAGTTGATAGCCCCAAGAAGGATCATATGGATATTCCATTATAGGCATTAGCTCCACATGCGTAAAGTTCATATCCTTAACATAATTAACTAAATCTACTGCTAGTTCTCTATAGGTTAAAAAATTGCCTTCCAAGTTTTTTTTCCAAGATCCTAGTTGTACTTCGTAAACAGAATAAGGTTTATCAAGATCATTTTTGTCTTTCCTATAACCCATCCAGTTTTTATCCTTCCAAGTATAATCTTTAATATCCCATATTATGGAAGCGGTATTTGGAGATCTTTCAAAATAGTGTGCATAGGGATCAATTTTCTCTGTTACCACATTTTTGTGGGTAGAGGTGATCTTAAATTTATAACGCATTCCGTTTTTTGCTAAGGGTATAAAGCCTTCCCAGATCCCGGAAGAATCCCAACGTACATTAAGCATATGCGCTTTACCATCCCAAAAGTTGAAATCGCCAACCACTGCAACCGCTTTTGCCGAAGGAGCCCAAACTGAAAAATAAACACCATCTTCTCCATCTAAGTTCATGGGATGTGCACCAAACTTTTCGTAAAGTTTAAAATGCTTCCCTGCCCTAAATAAAGAAATATCGAAATCTGTAAATAAAGTGTGAGCTTTTACCTGAGACATATTTTTAAGCTGCTATTAATTGGAGTTAGAAAAATATTGATGAAAATATGGAATTTAGATCTCATAGCCATCCGGAATAATAGCCCCTTTTTTCACGACTACAATACCTTCTTTTATAAAATACATATCTGTTTCTTTTTCCTCCAACTGTGCATTACCATTAATCTTAACATTATTACCAATACAACAATTCTTATCTAAAATGGCATTGTTAATACTGCAATTCTCACCAATTCCCATAGGGATCTTTGTATCTCTTTGTTCCAATTGCTCCAAAGTTTGATACCTATCGCAACCCATCATATATGTATTACTTACTTCTGTACCACTTCCTATCCTAGAACGAATACCAATTACAGAACGTTCAATTTTTGCTGCGTTTATTAAACACCCATCTGCAATTACTGTTTTATTTAATATAGTACCAGAAATTTTGGTAGTTGGCAACATGCGCGCTCGAGTATATATCTTTTTTGAACTATCATAAAGATCAAATTTTGGAATATCATCTGTTAATCCAAGGTTAGCTTCAAAAAAAGATTCTATATTCCCAATATCTGTCCAATACCCTTCAAACTGATAGCTAAGTGTTTTGTGTTTATGAATGCTTTGCGGAATGATCTCTTTCCCAAAATCTACCGTTTTAACATCATTCATAAGCTCTACCAAAAGATCTTTATTAAAGATATAAATTCCCATAGATGCTAGATGATTTTTACCCTCGGCTTTCATCTCTTCACTTACAGGTGAAATCCAGTCCTTCAGAAGATCTGAATCTGGCTTTTCGATAAATGAAGTTATTACGTTACTTTCATCTGTTTTAAGAATACCAAAGGAAGTTGCCTCCTTTTCAGTTACCGGCAGTGTAGCGATAGATATTTTGGCATTACTTTTTATATGCTCTTCCAACATATTATTGAAATCCATTTGATATAGCTGGTCTCCAGATAAAATTAATGCATATTCAAAATCATGATTTAGAAAATGATGCATACTCTGTCTTACAGCATCTGCAGTCCCTTGAAACCACGTATTGTTTTGAAGCGTTTGCTCTGCCGCCAATATGTCTACAAAAGCAGAACTAAAAAAACTAAAATGATAGGTGTTCTTTATATGCGTGTTTAAAGATGCCGAATTAAACTGCGTAAGCACGAACATCCTTTTTATATCTGAGTTGATGCAATTGGAAATTGGTATATCTACCAACCTATATTTTCCGGCTATTGGAACTGCTGGCTTAGATCTTGTTGCTGTTAATGGATACAGTCTGGAACCTTGGCCACCGCCCATAATAATTGCTAATACCTTGTCATTAATCATGAGTACTGATTTAAAGATTTGTATAAATTAATATATTGCTGCGCCGATTCATCCCAGGAATGATCTATTTGCATGATCGTTTTTCTGGTTTCTTTTATTTTAGAAGAATCGCTATAGAATTGTGTTGCTCTTTTTATCGAATTAAAAATTCCTTTAACTGTGTTTTCTGTGTGTAGAAATCCAAATCCACCTTCAGAAATATCCACCACGGTATCTTTTAAACCGCCGATTTTATTTACAATTGGAATGGTACCGTATCTTAAAGAATACATTTGGTTAAGCCCACACGGTTCTACTCGAGAAGGCATTAGCAAATAATCTGCCCCTGCATACATTTTATGAGATAGCGCTTCGTCATAACCTATAAATGCGTTATACATTTTTGGATATTTGCTGGTTAGCTTCTTCATTTGCTGCTCTACCATTTTATTTCCAGAGCCTAATAAAAGTATAGATATATCCAAATTCTTTAAAGCCTTGTCGAAAACCTCATAGAAAAGGTCGGCACCTTTTTCTTCTACCAATCTACCAATAAAAACAAATAAAGGTTTTTCTGAATTCAAACCAAATTCTTCACATAACCAAATCTTGGAAACATGTTTTCCGGAATCGCAATCTTCAAATCCATATTTAGCTTCTATCATATCATCCAATTCTGGATCCCACACTTTGGTATCTATTCCATTTAAAATCCCAACACATTTCTGAGTTTCTGAATTTATTAAACTTTCCAATCCATTTGCTTTAACTTTTAATTCTTCCATATAACTTGGAGAAACTGTTGTCACCCGCCAAGAACATTTAATTGCTGTAGCCAGCGGGTTAATATTATTATCCCAATCCAACAATCCTATATGAGACAATGGAAAAGATGGAATAAGCTCTATATTATCATGAGAGAACCAACCTTGATATTGTGCATTATGAATGGTGAACACAGAAGGCGTATCCTTTAATTTTTTATACTTATTTGCATGTGACATTAAAAAAGAGATTAACCCGGTATGATGGTCGTGGCAATGAATTATATCTGGCAATTGCTTATTCTGAAGGATCCAATCTAATGCAGCAATTTGAAAAGATATAAATCTTTTGGTGTCATTTTCGGAATACACATAATCTGTGAACAACAATTCAGGAATATCAACCAAATACAATTCAAATCCTAAGTTTTCATTTTCTAAAATTAAGATCTTAAATTTAAAAGACTCGGTTCCTAAATTTAAAGTTCCCTTATAAATGCTTTTAAATCTATGCTCTTGAGTATACCTATTATTATAGAAAGGCATGATCACCTGGCTTGTTATTTCTCCCCTATTTTGGTATTTAGGCAATGCCCCTACCACATCTGCCAATCCCCCCACTTTTGCAATAGGATAACATTCTGCACTAATATGTATGATTTTCATTAAAATATATCTAATCTATTAAACTTACAAAAAAATATTCCTGATTTTAAGAAATCTTCAATAGTTAACATTTAAAAATTGATAAATCGCAAGAATTCTGTCTTTAAAAATATACAAACTCGTGGAAAAAAATTAAAATAACTAGATCTTCCTTGTATAACAGTTTGCATAAATTATTAAAATAACTTGTAGGGTGTTAAGCCATAGCAAAAGATATTACTTACGTTAAAAAACTGGAAGAAGAGCGAAACTTACTACTTATAGATCTTGAAAAATTAAATGCCGATCTTGAAAAATTCACTTATACCACTTCTCACGATCTAAGATCGCCAGTAAATAATCTTCTATCTCTTTTTAGCTTATTGGATCTCTCCAAGATTGAGGACGAACAAACACTTGAATATATAAGCTTGCATATTTCATCTACAATTCAAATGAAGAATACATTGAATAAATATGTAGATGCCATTAGTCAAGAGAAAAAAATAAATATACAGATTGAAATTTTAAATTTAGAAGACACCTTTTTTATGGTGCGAAATTCCATAAATAACTTGATGCAAAAATCGAATACTAATTTTGAGGTAGATTTCTCTGAAGCTCCACAGCTAAGTTTCAGTTCAAAGAATACCTAGGGGATGATGGTTTTTAGCGCTATTTCAAAAAACAGAAGACCAAGAATGGTTTTTAAAATTTATAATAATACTAACAACGTAGTGGACTTAAAATGGATGTAAAGAACCAACACCTGTTAACCATATTTAACATGATTAAGGCCCAATCCAATTTTTCTGAAGAAGAAAAATCAGGAATACTTAAAACTTTGAATGAGGCAGATAGCGCTCTAAAATATTTCGAAAATACATCCAAGCTAGCAGAAAGTAACAAAAGTAAAAGCGAGGCTTTAACTAGATCTCTGGAAGATCTTAAAGCAGCTAAAGCACAACTACTACATGCCGAAAAAATGTCAAGTCTTGGCGTACTTACTGCAGGCATCATGCATGAAATTCAGAATCCGCTCAATTTTGTAAATAATTTTTCTAAAGTGAGTAAGGAGTTTTTTGGAAGAAATGAAGGAAGAATTAGACAAAGGAAATTTCGATCATGCAAAAGCAATTGCTAATGATCTTACCAAGAATTTAGAATAAATTCATCATCACGTTAAACGAGCAGATAGCATTGTAAAAGGCATGCTGCAGTATCGCCGAAAGAATACTCACGAAAGAGAGCTAACAGATATTAATGTATTAATAGATGAATACTTGCATCTAGCCTATCACGGATTACGGGCAAGGGATAGATCTTTCAATGCTATTTTAGAAACCGACTATGATTATACAATTGGCAAAATTTAAATTGTACCTCAGGATATTGGAAGAGTAGTTTTAAATCTTATTACCAATGCCATTTCGCTCTTATGAAAAAGCTGAAATTGTCCAAGATACTTACTCCAACCAAGCTTTGGACGATCTGGTAATCCCCATAACTATTTTGCCCACACCTCCTCCCCCAGTGATGCCAGTGGCACCAGACGAAATAAAATTAATTCCCGATAATGAAGAACGTATAGAAGACGTCATTGAATCTTCGGAAGTGGACAAAGAACCAATTGCGGACATAGATGATATTAAGGAAATTACTAAAGAAATTATGGTGGAAACGGTTCTTTTCATATTAATTGAAGATGTGCCCATATTTCCAGGCTGTGAAAATTTAAGCAACAACATAGATCGAAAAGATTGTATGAGTGAAAAGATCACTAAGTTCATCAATAAAGAATTCAATTCAGCGCTTGGAAGCCAGCTTGGGTTAACGGGTTTCAATAGAATTAATGTGATGTTCAAAATAGATACCAAGGGAGATATTGTAGATATAAAAACAAGAGCTCCTCACCCAAAATTAGAACAGTAAGCTCAGCGAGTAATTCAGGCATTACCTAAAATGAAGCCAAGAAAGCAAAGAGGCAATCCCGTTATTGTTCAATATTCGATCCCAATATTATTTAAAGTTCAGGATTAAAAATCCCAACAAAGTTTAACTTAAAAATTCCGATTCTAGCAATACGGCGGTTTTTTTAGGTGTCCCTAAGTTCTAAATGAAACAATAATAATGAGTGTCTCCATTTTTTAAAGCATAAAAAAGCCTACTGTATTTTCAGTAGGCTTTTTTAATCTAGTAGATTTAAACTTCTATTTTTTTTCCACCAATGGTTCATTCAGTCTTTTACTCATCTCCATAGAAATAGATGAACGATCAAAAGTGATTTTCCCAGCACCGGTTTCAATAATTACTGTGTTATTCTTGTCACTAAAGTCGACTATTTTTCCATGCATACCACTTTTAGTGATCACTCTATCACCTCTTTTAAGTTCAGATGCAAAGATTTTTTCTTGTTTAGCCCGTTTCATTTGTGGGCGTATCATAAAAAAATACACCACCACGAACATTAAAATTATTGGTGCAAACTGGGTTAATTGTTCCATAAATTATTTTAAAAGCGTTTATTATCCAGCAGTAGTATTTTCACCACCTTCAACAAAAGCTTTGATTCTTATTTGTTCAGTTCCGTTTTCTGTGTTTGCAGTTACGGTTACAGTTTTGGTTACTTGACCTTGTCCAGATCCATTAAACTTCACTAACATCTCACCAGATTCTCCTGGAGCAATAGTTTCATTTTTTGGATACGTAGGCACTGTACATCCACAAGTACTTGTAGCATTGGTAATTACCAATGGAGCATCACCAGTATTTGTAAATTTAAAAACATGCTCTTGGGGAGTTCCATTTGCGATGTTTCCAAAATCAAATTCTTCTTCTTCAAAAGTAAGTTCTGCAAAAGCAGCTACTTGAGAGTCACGCTCTGCTGATGCTTCTACATTCTCTGCTTTCACTTTACTGGAAGCATCCTCTTTACAGGAAGTAAAGAATAATGCACCAACAGCTGCTATCATTAAAATTCCTTTTTTCATAATATATGATTTAAATTAAAAGTTAAAAATAATAAATTTTCCGGACTACATAAGACCTCTACCCATTTTATTTAATCGGTTTTGTTCTTGATATTCTTTGGATAATTTATCTAAAATTCCGTTTATAAAAATACTGCTTTTTGGAGTGCTATATTCCTTTGCTACCTCCAGGTATTCGTTGATGCTTACTTTAACAGGAATGGATGGAAAGTGTAGCAGCTCACAAATTGCCATTTTAAGCAAGATGGTATCAATCTCTGCTATACGCTCCTTATCCCAGTTTGGTGTTTTATCTACCATTTCCTTTGCCAGATCCTCATCATTGGCCATGGCTTTTCTAAATAATTTTGCTGCAAAATCCTGATCATCCGGACTTTTAAATAATTTAGGGATCTTTGCATCTTCCGTAGTTGTCTCCTTCAGTTTATTTAAATATTTCAGGATTGCAGTATTCACAAGAGGCAGATCGTCTAACCAAGTTAATTTGGTATCTTCCAAATAATCATAAAGTTTCTCGTTTGGAGCAATAAATTGCTTTAGTAAAAGAATCACAAAATCTTTATCCTCCTTAAAAGTAGACTCACGTGTGATCATATAATTCTCGAAAGCTTCGCTATTTCGAATTTCTTCCCAAAGAATAGCTACATATTCGCTATCTCTTTTCCAATGACTAATCCCTCTTTCCTCCCAAGCATCCTGAAGTTGATGATTGTTCTCTAAAATTTGAATTACTTTATTCTCTACGAATTTTTTGTTCGGATCTATCTCTTCCTGAGTCGGAAGATGTTTCTTTTGTGAGATTTCCAGATAATTTTCTGAATACGATTTTATTTCGGTTATTAATTTAAGCATCAATAAAAACAAATCATACATCTCCAGCATGCTCTTTTGAAGAAATTTTTCTTCTGAACTGAAGTTTTTGTTTTCACTTTGATGGAATGCGTATAATGATTGCATTACCTTAACTCGAATATGTCTTCTGGTTAACATAGCTGTAAAAGAACGTTATAAAATTAACAAGGCGAAAGAACCCTCTTTCGCCTTGCAAAAATAGTATTTATTTCAAACTACTTAGTTCAAATTCTCCATTTTTCTGTTATCAATTCGCTGTTGAGCGATTTTTAGAGCAGCAACATGGGTTGTGATAGATTGAGCCTCTGCAGTTTTAAGTATTTCTAGAGTAGTATTATAAATATTCTCGGTCTTGCGCATGATTTCTTGCTTCCCGTATCCTTCCAATTCTGCATAAACATTGATGATACCTCCTGCATTAATCAAAAAATCTGGAGCATAAACAATTCCTTTTTGTTGGAGAATTAATCCATGAGTATTTTCATCTGCTAACTGATTATTGGCAGCACCTGCTATAATTGTTGCTTTAATGCGGTTAACTGTAGCGTCATTAATAGTTGCTCCCAGAGCACATGGCGCATAGATATCTACATCGGCATCATACACATCTCCTGTATAAATTTTCACGCTATACTGCTCACTTACTTCTTGAAGTTTTGCAATGTTTATATCACTTATGTAAACATCTGCTCCTTCATTAGTTAAATGCTCTACTAAAGCTTCACCAACATGTCCAATTCCTTGAACCAGTACTTTTCTACCTTCAAGATCGTCACTTCCATATTTATATTTTGCAGCAGCTTTCATTCCCATAAAAACACCGTAAGCGGTAATAGGAGAGGGATTTCCAGCTCCACCTTTAGATTCAGATATTCCGGTTACATAAGGAGTTACCTCTCTAACTGTATCCATATCCTCGGTATCCATTCCAACATCTTCTGCGGTGATATATTTTCCGCTTAAAGAGTGAACAAATTCTCCGAATTTTCTCATTAATGCTGGCGTTTTTTGGGTCTTAGCATCTCCAATGATCACTGCTTTACCACCACCTAAATTTAATCCGGTAATGGCGCTTTTAAAGGTCATCCCTCTCGATAGTCTTAACACATCATTTAATGCATCCCATTCACTATTGTAATTCCACATTCTAGTTCCACCTAAAGCTGGCCCTAAAACACTATTATGAATTCCAATTATTGCCTTTAAACCTGTATCTTTGTCGTTGCAAAAAACCACTTGTTCGTGATTATCAAAAGAAAATTGTCCAAATACTGGAGCAGATTTTTTAAGGTCATTAGCAGTTAAAACGTCAACTTGCATAAGTTTTTAAATTTAAGTTCAGATTTTTCTGTTTTCTAAAAATCAATGTGCAAAATTAATTAATATTTTAATTTTCCCGATCAATTGTATTGTTAAAATGCGAATTCTTCAAGAATAGTGGGAAATAATGCTTTATGAAAGAATTACAACACCTCAATAAATATTTTTTAAAATATAAATGGCATATGTTACTTGGGCTAGTAATAACAATAGCTGCAAGAATCTTTACCTTATACCCTGTACAATTTATTGGTAATTCTACCACAGCAATAGAAAGTTACATAAAAGGAGAAATTACCGATCCCGCAAAATTAAGGGAGGAGTTGTTTTATAACATCCTGCTTATTATTGGAGCTAACTTAGTTGCAGCTGCGCTTACTTTTATCATGCGCCAAACCTTTATTGTGGCTTCCAGACATATGGAATATGATCTTAAGAATGAGATCTATCAACAATACCAACGACTTTCCCTTAATTTCTATAAAAAAAATAGAACTGGAGACCTTATGAACAGGATAAGTGAAGATGTATCTAAGGTTAGAATGTATCTAGGGCCGGCAGTTATGTATAGCATTACCACCCTTACACTTTTTGTGGTGGTTATTTGGTACATGGTAAATACGGCTCCAATGCTTACACTATACACTTTAGCGCCTTTGCCAATACTATCCTTTGCAATCTATAAATTAAGTGTTGCCATACACAACAGGAGCACGGTGGTACAACAATACTTATCTAGATTAAACACGTTTACTCAAGAAAGTTTTAGTGGGATCTCTGTAATAAAATCATACAATCTTGAGCCACAAACCAATCAGAATTTTGAAGAGCTTTCCAACGGTAGTAAAGAAAAGAATCTAGATCTGGTAAAAGTACAAGCCTTCTTTTTCCCTTTAATGGTTTTGTTAATTGGGGTGAGTAACACCTTGGTGATTTATATAGGGGGGAAACAGGTTATTAGTGGCGAAATTGCAGATATCGGGATCATTGTAGAATTCTTGTTATATGTGAACATGCTTACATGGCCAGTTGCAATTGTTGGATGGGTTACTTCAATTGTTCAACAAGCTGAAGCTTCTCAAAAGAGGATCAACGAATTCTTAAAACAAGAGCCTCAAATACTTAATCATCAAGAAAATTCGGTAGAAATAAAAGGGAATATCGAGTTCAAAAATGTGAGCTTCACTTACGAAGACACCAATATTACAGCACTTAAAAATATCTCTTTTAAAGTAGACCGCGGGGAAACCTTAGCGATCATAGGTAAAACCGGATCTGGAAAATCTACTATTTTAGAATTAATAGGAAGACTTTACGATGTAGAAAAAGGAGAAATATTGATTGATGGTATTAACATACAGGAACATAATCTATACACTTTAAGAGACAGTATTGGATATGTGCCACAAGATGCATTTCTTTTTAGCGACTCTATACGAAACAATATTCGTTTTGGAAAGACCAATGCTACAGATGAGGAAGTGATCGAGGCGGCAAAGAATGCCTCTGTTCATAAAAACATTAAAGGCTTTAGTAAAGGATATGATACCGTTCTAGGAGAACGCGGAATTACCTTATCTGGTGGACAAAAGCAACGTGTATCCATAGCCAGAGCAATTATTCACGATCCACAAATATTGCTTTTTGACGATAGTTTATCTGCTGTAGATACCGAAACCGAGGAAGAGATCCTTCAAAACCTCTTTAAGATCTCAAAAAATAAAACTACTATTCTTGTGAGTCATAGAATTTCTTCTGCTAAGAATGCAGATCGAATCATTATTCTGGAAGACGGCGCTGTTGTTCAGGAAGGGACGCATCAAAAATTAATTCAGCAAGAAGGATATTATAAAGAACTTTATGCAAAGCAACTAAGTGAAAAAGAAATGTGAAAATTTGTTGCGAAATGTTAATTTTTTTTAGATTTTTGACCTAGTTAAATAAAACCTCTAAGATTTATTTTATGAATGAAAATGGAATGATGGAGAAAGATGAAATATTCTCTAAAGTATTAAGAGCAGGAAGACGTACGTATTTCTTCGATGTGAGAGCCACTAAAGCAGATGATTACTATCTCACAATTACTGAGAGTAAAAAATTCACTAATGCAGATGGATCTTTTCATTACAAAAAGCACAAAATTTACTTATACAAAGAAGATTTTGAAGGTTTTGCCGAAATCTTGAGTGAAATGACAAATTACATTGTTGAAGAAAAAGGACAGGAAGTAATTAGCGATAAACATCAGAAAGATTTCAAAAAAGAATATCAAGATGATGAGGAAGTAACAACCGAAGCTACCCACTCTCCAGACAAGTTTACAGATATCAGTTTTGAAGATATCTAAGCTTTAAAAGGATTAAATACCAAACCGCCCAAGAAATTGAGGCGGTTTTTTTATCTTAGGCCATTAAATATTATTAATTTATGAAATATTTCTACCTAGTCCTTACGCTACTTATCTCTTTAAACCTGCATGCACAAGAGGAACTCGACCTCTCCTATTACCTTCCGCAGGACATGACTTACAATCCAGAAATTTCCACCCCTCAAGAAGTTTTGGGATATGTACCCGGCGAATGGCACGTAACCCATGATCTTTTGGTTGCATATATGAAAACTCTGGCAGAGGAATCACCACGTATAACCATAGAAAATCGGGGAACTACCTATGAAGGTCGTCCTTTGTTACTAATGGTTATTACTTCTGAGGAAAACCAAAAGAATATAGACCAAATAAGAAAAAACCATGTAGATCTTACAATGGCTAATAGTGAGAGTATAAAAACCTCCGAAATGCCAATTGTGGTGTATCAAGGTTTTTCTATTCATGGAAATGAACCAAGTGGATCTAATGCGGCTTTACTTGCTGCTTATTATTTAGCCGCTGGTCAAGGAGAAAAAATTGATAAGATCTTAAATAATACCGTGATCCTTTTTGACCCTTCGTTTAATCCAGATGGATTGCAACGTTTTGCCTATTGGGCAAATACCAATAGAAGTGAAAATTTAAATCCAGATCCACAGGACAGAGAATTTAGTGAAGTGTGGCCAGGAGGAAGAACTAATCATTACTGGTTCGATATGAACCGTGACTGGTTACCGGTACAGTTGCCAGAATCTAAAGCTAGAATTGCCACTTTCCATAAATGGCAACCCAATATACTTACAGATCATCATGAGATGGGTTCTAATTCATCTTTCTTTTTTCAACCAGGAATTCCATCCAGAACTCACCCATTAACTCCAAAGATGAATCAGAATCTTACCAGAGAAATTGGGACCTATCACGCCAAAGCTTTAGATAAAATTGGATCTTTTTATTATACCGAAGAAGATTATGATGATTTCTACTACGGGAAAGGATCAACTTTTCCAGATGTGAATGGAAGTATTGGAATATTATTCGAACAAGCAAGCTCAAGAGGGCATGTACAGGAAACAGATAATGGCTTATTAACTTTCCCTTTCACCATACGCAATCAATTCACAGCCGCCTTATCTACTCTGGAAGCTGCAAGCAACATGAAAAGTAAAATCTTAGACTACCAGCGTGAATTCTATAAAACAGCAAGAAATACCGCCGGCAAAGATGCTTATGTTTTTGGAAGTGCAAAGGATAAGAATAAAGCATATTATTTAGCTGACATTTTAAAACGCCAGCAAATAAAAATTCATCAAATAAAAGAAGATTTTGAACTACACGGGAAGAAATTCAAAAAAGGAGCTGGTTACATAATCCCAAAGAACCAGCGACAACATAGACTAGTTGAAGCTATGTTCGAGAAAAGAACCAGTTTTACAGATAGTTTATTCTATGATATTTCTGCTTGGTCTTTCCCACTGGCTTTTGATGTGGATTTTAATAATGAAGTTTCTTTAAAGTATGCAGGAGAAAAAATAGATAGTTTACAAAAACCTCAAGTATCTAGTTTTGAAAAAAGTGACTATGCTTATTTAATGGAGTGGGCAGATTATAATTCTCCAAAAGCCTTGAATGCGATCTTGGAAAAAGGCCTAAGAGCGCAAGTTGCCATGAAGAATTTTGAAGCAGCATCTAAGACATATGATTACGGAACCATTCTTATTCCGGTACAAAATCAGAAAATGAACTCAGAAGAGATCTATAATACTCTTACTGAAATTTCAAAAAATTCAAATATTTCTATAGATCCGGTTAGTACTGGACTTACAAAAGGGATCAACCTTGGCAGCAGCTATTTTAGACCTCTTGAAGCTCAAAAAGTAGCTTTGATAGTTGGTGACGGGATCACCCCTTATGATGCAGGAGAGATCTGGCATTTATTTGATCAGCGATATGAAATGAAAATCACAAAGTTAGACACCAGAAATTTTGACCGTACAGATCTTAGCAAGTATACAGATATTATTTTACCTAATAGCTGGGGAAATGCCTTAGAAAAAAAGGATGTGGAAAAAATAAAGGAATGGGTAAAAGATGGGGGAACTTTAATAGGTTATAAAAATGCCGCAAATTGGTTCAAGGAACATGAATTTATGAAACTTGAACTGCTGGAGAATAAAGTGAAAGCTACAAATGTTAGCTTTGAAGAAAAAGACGATTTTAGAGGAGCTCAGGGAATTGGAGGCGCTATATTTGAAGCTACACAAGATAGATCTCATCCTATTAATTTTGGATATGATGATAATAAGATCCCATTATTTAGAGATACCACAATTTTTATAAAGGCCGATTCTACCAGTTATAAGAACCCGATCCAATACACTAAAAATCCTTTATTAAGTGGCTATATAAGCAAACCTAATTTAAAGTTAATAGAGAATACCGTTCCTTTTAAACATGCTAATATGGGCAGAGGGAATGTGATCCTGTTTACAGATAACACCAATTTTAGAGGCTTCTGGTATGGAACTAATAAGTTGCTTATGAATGCTATCTTCTTTGGAGATGAAATGTAAAAAGAATATCTTTAATTAAACCTCCCTACATAAATCTAAATTATTATGAAAGGATTTTTAATTTCGGTTTTTATAGCGGTAGTATTGCTAAACACCTCATGTACAAAAGAAAACATAAGTGAAAGAGACTTAGTAAACAGGTGGCATCTCATTGAAACCTTAATTGATCCCGGAGATGGGAGTGGTACTTTTCAAAAAGTTGAAAGCGATGCTATAATCGAATTTTTTGATGATAATACTCTACGATACTCCAGGTCATTTTGCGGAGAAGAAAATTCTCTAAAAACAGGAACTTATTCCTTTGTAGAAAATGAAATTTATCCGGAATGTGATCCCATTGTAACATTTAGTTATAAAATTGAAAACAACCGATTAATAATATACTACAACTGTATAGAAGGATGTGCAGAAAAATTTGAGCTTATAAAGTAGCTACCCTATTCTCAAACCATTTTCAACTTTAAGATCGGGGTTTAATAAAACAATATCATTATTTGGGCCAACAGATCCTAAAACCAAACATTCACTCATAAAATTGGCGATCTGTTTTTTCGGGAAGTTAACCACAGCAACAATCTGCTTCCCAATTAAAGCTTCTTTAGTATAGCGATTGGTGATTTGAGCAGAGGATCTTTTTATCCCGAACTCTTTTCCAAAGTCTATTTCTAAAATATAGGCCGGTTTGTGTGCTTTCTGAAAATCTTTGGCAGAAAGTATGGTGCCAATTCTCATTTCTACCTTTTCAAAATCATTCCAATTAATTTCCATAGATGTAATTGCTATATACTAAGCCTTTTCAGAATAAAGATATTAAATTTGTGGAGTTACGTAAATTAAAATCCAAACTAAACATGTCTTTAACTCCTTCCAATATGCTTCCGCTGGGAACAACTGCACCAGATTTTATTCTTCCAGATGCTGTGTCTTCAAAAATGTGTAGCCTAATTGATCTAAAAGGAGATAAAGGAACTGTTATCATGTTCCTATCTAATCATTGTCCATTTGTAAAGCATGTGAATGAAGAAATTGTTAGAGTAGCCAATGATTATCGTGTTTCTGGTTTTGGCTTTATTGCTATTATGAGCAATGATGTAAAAAATTATCCGCAGGATCATCCAGACCTTATGCTTACTACTGCCAGAAAGTATCATTATCCTTTTCCCTATCTATTCGATGAAACTCAAAGAGTGGCAAAAGCCTATGATGCAGCCTGCACTCCAGACTTTTATTTATTTAATTCCGAATTAAAACTTATCTACAGAGGCCAGTTAGATAATTCCCGACCTGGAAATGGTATTCCTGCTAACGGAAGAGACCTGCGAGAAGCCTTGGATGCCGTATTAAGTAATAGCAAAGTTCCGGAACCACAAAAGCCAAGTATCGGTTGTAATATTAAATGGAAATAGGAACAGCCTAGCTTCAGTTTTTTTCAATATTTCTTACATACTAAGCATTATTTATACTTCTTTTAATAGTTTGTACATTGATCATGTTATCATTAAGCTTTACTTTTAATGAAAACAAAATAGCTATGAGTACTTTAAGATTAGGAGATAAAGCTCCAGATTTCGATGCCGAAACTTCTGAAGGTAAAATAAATTTTTACGATTATTTAGGTGATAGTTGGGGAATCCTTTTTTCTCATCCTGCAGATTATACTCCGGTGTGCACCACAGAATTAGGAATAGTTGCCAAGTATAAAGATCAGTTTGCGAAACGCAATGTGAAAGTCATTGCCTTGAGTGTAGATGGATTATCCTCTCACAAAGATTGGATCAAGGACATAAACGAAACTCAAGATACCGAGGTTAATTTTCCATTAATTGCCGATGAGGATAAAAAAGTATCTAATCTATATGATATGATACATCCAAATGCTAATGACACACAAACTGTGCGTTCAGTATTTGTGATTGCACCAGATAAGTCCATTAAATTAATAATAGTTTATCCTGCCAGTACAGGAAGAAATTTTGATGAATTACTTCGAGTGATAGATTCGTTACAATTAACCTTGAATAAAAAGGTGGCGACTCCTGGAAATTGGAAACAAGGAGAAGATGTGGTGATTAGTCCATCGGTATCTAATGAAGATGCAGAAAAATTATCCCCAAAAGGATATAAAGAGGTAAAACCTTATTTACGAATGACCCCACAGCCAGACTAAATTGTCTGTAAAATAAAAGCCTCAACAGTATTAATTGTTGAGGCTTTTTTTATGATTTTTCAATAAAATTACTTTACCGCAACCAATTCTACATCAAATATCAATGTAGCATTTGGAGGAATTGCTCCACCAGCACCACGTTCACCATATGCTAAATGAGATGGGATCACAAATCTTGCTTGGTCTCCAACATTCAATAATTGAATCCCTTCATCCCATCCTTGTATCACTTGTCCCTTTCCTAATTTAAAGTCGATAGGTTGATTTCTTGTGTAAGAAGAATCAAAAACGCTTCCATCGGGTAACATTCCTTTATAGTGCACCGAAACTGTTTTACCTTTTTCAGCTTTTTCTCCTGTTCCTTTTTCTTCGATCTTATAACGCAAACCACTAGCAGTCTTCTCAAAACCTTGAGAGATATCACCTAATAATTCTTCTTGACGTTTTTTTGCTGCTGCTTCTCTTTCTTCTTTAGCTCCATTAAATGATCTAAATTGCTCTACTGCATTAAATTTTTCTGCGGCTTCCCCTACTCTAATAATTTCTAATCTTTCAATTTTATCTCCTTGGGCTACTGCATCTACAACATCCTGACCTTCCACCACACTACCAAAAACAGTATGTTTCCCGTCTAACCAAGGAGTTGCGATATGAGTAATAAAAAACTGACTTCCGTTAGTTCCAGGACCTGCATTTGCCATAGAAAGTTTTCCCGGTGCATCGTGCGTAAGATCTGGATGAATTTCATCTGCAAAGTTATAACCAGGACCTCCTGTACCATTTCCTTTTGGATCTCCACCTTGTATCATAAAATCTGGGATCACACGGTGAAATTTCAAACCATCATAATAAGGTTTTCCTTGCGGAATAGCTTTATTCTCTAAGTTACCTTCAGCTAGTCCAATAAAGTTACCAACTGTTCCAGGTGTTTTTTCTTGTTCCAATTTAACCAGGATCTCACCTTTAGAAGTGTGAAATTTGGCATATAATCCATCTTGCATATTGCTAGTTTTTAATTAGTGCGGCAAAGATAAGGATTTGAGCAAGTTACTAGACTACACTTAGGTAGATTTTAAGATTTTAATTGAAATTAATTATGAAAAGAGTGAAGGGTGAAGGGTGAAGAGTGAAGTTTCTGGTTTCTGGTTTATGGTTTCTAGTCTCTAGTCTCTAGTTGCAAGTTTGTAAGATTAATTTGCTACTTCGCTAATAAATTTAATTCGATACAGTCTTAACTCTTCATCATCATAATCGCCATCAAATTCTTCTAAAGCTTCTTCAATTTTATCTGATTTGGCCTCTAAAAAATAATCATGGATCTCCTCTTGCTGATCTTCATCTAGAATGTCATTCAACCAATAGTCTATATTCAGTTTAGTTCCGCTATAAACGATGGCTTCCATTTCCTTAATAAACTCATTCATTCCCATTCCCTTGGCTGAAGCTATATCTGTTAAAGGCAGTTTTCTATCAACGTTCTGAATGATATATAATTTTAATCCGCTATTGGCTCCAGTAGTTTTCACCACAAAATCATCTGGTCTTATAATCTCGTTCTCCTCGACATAAGCATTGATAACTTCTATAAATTCCTTACCAAATTTTTTAGCTTTTCCCTCTCCTACTCCATGAATATTACTTAATTCATCCATAGTTACTGGATATTTTAAAGCCATATCCTGAATAGATGGATCTTGAAAAACCACAAAAGGAGGTACGTTTTGTTTTGTAGCAACTTTCTTGCGAAGGTCTTTTAGGATCTTAACCAATTGTACATCTGCATCGGCACCACCAGCTTTTGGTGTTTTTGAATCTTCCTGGTGAAAATCGAAGATATGGTCTTCTGTCATCATAAAGGAAGAAGGATTTTTAATGAAATCTTTTCCCTTATCTGTGATTCTAACCACACCATAAGTTTCAATATCCTTTTTTAGATATCCGGCTACTAATACCTGGCGAATAAGTGCTGTCCAGTATTTAGCTTCCTTATTTTTCCCTTTTCCAAAAAGAGGATGCTCATCTGTTTTATGCGATAATATTAAAGCGTTGGATTTACCAATCAATGTATTTACAACCTCCTTCGCTTTATAGATCTGTTTTGTTTCTTTGATGGTTTTTAGCAGTAGAACCACTTCTTCCTTGGCTTCGTGCTTTTTCTTTGGGTTTTGAACATTGTCGTCCATGGAAGCACCATCTCCGGTCTTTTCATCGAAATGTTCCCCAAAATAATGCAGTAAGAATTTACGTCTGGACATAGAAGTTTCGGCATAACCAACAACTTCCTGCAGTAAAGCATGACCAATCTCCTGCTCTGCCACAGGTTTCCCACTCATAAACTTTTCCAGTTTTTCAATATCCTTGTATGCATAAAAAGCTAAACAGTGACCTTCTCCACCATCCCTTCCTGCGCGTCCGGTTTCTTGATAATAGCTCTCTAAACTTTTAGGAATATCGTGATGAATCACGAATCTCACGTCTGGTTTATCTATTCCCATTCCAAAAGCAATAGTAGCCACCACCACATCTATATCTTCCATGATAAACATATCCTGATGTTTAATACGGGTCTTTGCATCTAAACCTGCGTGGTAAGGAACTGCTTTAATACCGTTAACCTGCAAAGCTTGTGCAAGCTCTTCTACCCGTTTTCTACTAAGACAGTAGATAATTCCGGATTTCCCTTCATTTTGTTTTACAAAACGAATGATATCTGAATCTACATTCTTAGTTTTTGGGCGTATTTCATAATATAGATTAGGCCTGTTAAAACTGGCTTTAAATGTATTAGCATCGGTAATACCCAAATTCTTTAGGATATCCTCTTGTACTTTTGGAGTAGCTGTGGCGGTAAGTCCAATAATTGGAATATCGTCGCCAATTCTTTTTATTATATGTCTTAGGTTTCTATATTCTGGTCTAAAATCATGACCCCATTCACTTATACAATGAGCTTCATCTACGGCTAGAAAAGATATTTTTACCCCTCGTAAAAACTCCACATTCTCTTCTTTAGTAAGAGATTCGGGGGCTACATAAAGCAGTTTGGTGATTCCGTTGGTAATGTCTTCTTTAACCTGTTTTATTTCAGATTTATTCAAAGAAGAATTTAAAACATGTGCAATTCCATTTTCAGAAGAAATCCCTCTAATGGCATCCACTTGATTTTTCATAAGGGCAATTAGTGGTGATACCACGATCGCTGTTCCTTCTTCAATTAAAGCTGGGAGTTGGTAACAAAGTGATTTTCCACCACCAGTGGGCATTATCACAAAAGTATTGTGTCTATTAACAATACTTTTAATCACTTGTTCTTGAAGACCTTTGAATTGACTGAATCCAAAGTACTTTTTAAGTTGTTGGTGTAAATCGATTTCGGTAGAGCTCATTAAATCGTGTTACAATTTTATATACATTTGCATTAATAAAGATACATATTTCTTTAGTATTCGCAATTCATAATTCCACAAATTTGAAACTAGAAGAAAAAATCCTTTCTGTTGCCAAAGACACTATTTCTATTGAAGCAAAAGCAATTGCAAATCTTGAAAATCTGTTAGATCAAGATTTTGCAAAAGCGGTTCAATGTATCTATAACTCAAAAGGTAGGGTAATTATTACAGGAATAGGAAAAAGTGCTATAATTGCAAATAAGATTGTGGCAACTCTTAATTCAACAGGAACTCCAGCTGTATTTATGCATGCTGCTGATGCTATTCATGGTGACTTAGGCACAATTCTAAAGGATGATGTAGTGGTTTGTATTTCTAAAAGCGGAAACACGCCGGAAATAAAAGTTTTAGTACCGCTTATTAAAAACTTCAACAATAAAATAATAGCTATCACTGGAAACAAAGATTCTTTTTTAGGATTACAATCCGACTTTGTATTGAATGCGTATGTAGAAATGGAAGCTTGTCCTAATAATCTAGCTCCTACCACAAGTACCACAGCGCAATTGGTGTTAGGAGATGCATTAGCAGTATGCCTTCTGAAATTAAGAGGTTTTTCCAGTAAAGATTTTGCTAAATATCATCCTGGTGGCGCATTGGGAAAAAAATTATATTTGCGTGTTAGAGACATAAGCTCACAAAATTTAATGCCGATGGTTTCGCCTACTACAAATGTTAGAGATGTTATTATAGAGATCTCAGAAAAAATGCTTGGAGTTACAGCGGTAATCGAAAATGATGAAGTAATTGGAATTATTACCGATGGAGATATTAGAAGGATGTTGCGTAATAACGATGCTTTTATTCATTTAACGGCAGCAGATATTATGAGTAAAGGTCCTAAAACAATTACTCAAGATTCTATGGCTATTGAAGCCTTAGATATTTTAGAAAAGAATAAGATCTCTCAGCTAATAGCTGTGGAAGATGGCAAATATGCCGGTGTAGTGCATATACATAACTTAATAAGAGAAGGAATAATATAATGGGAAAAGTAAAGAAACCGGAAGAGGAAATGTCCTTTTTGGATCATTTAGAAGATTTAAGATGGCATTTAATAAGATCTACCTTAGCAATATTAATTGCTGCAACTGTAGCTTTTTTAGCCAAAGGTTTCATCTTTGATGTTCTCCTATTTGGACCAAGTAAAACAGATTTCTGGACCTATGAAATTCTTTGTCGAATTACTACATGGGCGGGTGTAGATGGAGGATTTTGTGTGACAGAAATGCCATTTGGGATACAAAGTAGAACCATGGGCGGCCAATTTTCCGCACATATTTGGGTGGCGATCACCGCAGGTTTCGTGATAGCTTTCCCTTATGTACTCTACGAATTTTGGAAATTTGTTGCTCCTGCCATGAAGGAGAATGAAAGAAAGAATGCCAAGGGTTTTATCTTTATTTCCTCCATTTTATTCTTTATTGGAGTTCTTTTTGGATATTATGTGATTACACCACTTTCCATCAATTTCTTAGGAAAATACCAAGTAAGTGAAGTTGTTCTAAACGAGTTTGATCTGGATAGTTATATTAGCCTTGTAAGAGCTTCAGTAATCGCCTGTGGACTTATTTTTGAACTCCCAATAGTGATCTACTTCTTAACTAAAGTGGGTGTATTAACACCAACAATATTAAGAACATATAGAAAATTTGCATTAATTGGAGTGCTAATACTTTCAGCAATTATAACCCCTCCAGATATTGTAAGTCAAATAATTGTTGCTATACCTGTATTGATATTATATGAAATAAGCATAATTATATCTTCAGTGGTATATAAAGACCTTTTAAAAGAAGAAAATAAATTAGTTACCAAATATAAAAATGATAAATAAAGTTGAAGAGTTCAATTCGTACCGAGAGCGTATGAATGACAAGATTTTAGGAGATAATAATAAAATTATCAAACGTATTTTTAATCTGGACACTAATGCCTTTGCGGCAGGTGCTTTAGATGTAAAAACCAAAGAATTACTAGGTCTGGTGGCATCTACTGTGCTTAGATGTGACGATTGCGTAAAATATCATTTAGAGACTTCTTACAATAACGGGATTAAAAAAGAGGAAGTTATGGAAGCATTGGGAATTGCCACTTTAGTTGGAGGAACCATCGTGATCCCACACTTAAGAAGAGCTTATGAATTTTGGGAAGCTTTAGAAGAATCTACTGAACAAAATCAATAATAACTAAACCTGAAGATCCTTCAATAATTAAAAACTTATCTTAGCGCAAGAATAGTATTTATGAAGTTAAAAGCCGAAAATTTAGTAAAATCTTATAAAGGCCGGCAGGTAGTTAAAGGGATTACGGTAGAAGTAAATCAAGGAGAAATTGTGGGATTACTCGGGCCAAATGGCGCAGGTAAAACCACCTCCTTTTATATGATCGTTGGTTTAATAAAGCCAAACGGAGGATCTATCTTTCTTGATAACGAAGATATTACCAAATTCCCAATGTATAAACGCGCTCAATACGGAATTGGCTATCTAGCTCAGGAAGCTTCAGTTTTCAGAAAATTAAGTATTGAAGATAATATTATGAGCGTTTTGGAGCTAACTAAATTATCCAAAAAAGAACGCCATTTAAAAATGGAATCTTTAATTGAGGAATTTGGATTAGGCCATATTAGAAAAAGCCGGGGAGATCTTTTGAGTGGTGGGGAACGCAGACGTACCGAAATTGCTAGAGCCCTTGCAACAGATCCTAATTTCATTTTGTTAGATGAACCTTTTGCAGGTGTAGATCCAGTGGCAGTAGAAGATATACAACGCATTGTAGCGCAACTTAAGAATAAGAATATCGGAATTCTTATTACAGATCATAACGTACAAGAAACACTAGCTATCACAGATCGCACCTATCTTATGTTTGAAGGGAACATTTTAAAACATGGGATCCCAGAAGAACTTGCAGAAGATGAAATGGTTAGAAAAGTATATCTAGGCCAAAATTTTGAGTTGAGAAAAAAGAAGATCTTCGATTAAATTAAGAACCTAATTAATCATTTCACAATCGCTACCTCTGTTTCCTTTTTGCTGAAAATAAGTGACACTATCACATAAGAGGCTATTATAATTGGAATTGCAATGAATTGCAATAATACGATCATTATCAAACAATAAGCAATAAATAAATATCGCAATTTGTTATTGCTAAAGCTCCAGTTCGAAAATTTCAAGGCAAATAAGGGAATTTCAGCATTTAACATATAGCAGCTAACAATCGTTAAGCCAACCAAAAACCATTCATTTAAGATCAAAGAAACGGCTACCGGGTGTGGTTGGTAAACTAAGATCAATGGCAGACTTAAAATAAGCAAAGCGTTCGCAGGTGTTGGCAGTCCTATAAACGAATCTGTTTGGCGATCGTCTACATTAAATTTTGCTAATCTATAACCAGAAGCGGCAACTATCAATAAACCTAACAAGGCCAAAAATGGTATATTCCATTCTAGCCAATTACTGGTTGCATCTGCACTCCAACTATCTGCTGAGGGATCTACTGTTCCCGGAAGCGCTCTCAAGAACAACTGATACATAACAATTCCCGGCACTAATCCGCTAGTGATCATATCTGCCAAGGAATCCAATTGCAAGCCAACTTCACTTTTAACATGGAGCGCTCTGGCAGCAAGACCATCAAAAAAGTCGAAGAATATTCCTAGTCCAACGAATAATGCCGCCATTATGAGGTTTCCCTGAACGGCGAAAATTGCAGCAAGGCTACCGCAAAGCAAATTTAAAGCGGTAATTAAATTAGGAATGTGTTTTTTAAATGCCATGTATATATTGTTTGTAAGATACTAATGTAAGTAATTGCTCTAAAGAGTCCATAAAAATAGCAGAATTCTAACTTAATTTTAGTTTTTTTTCACCTCTTGATTCATTTTAAGTAAGAAGTTTAGGATTTCTAAGTTCATAAGAAAAGTCTTTCCTATTTTTGAAAAGAATAACTATTTATGAAAAACCTCCTTTTCGCAATTCTTAGTGGGCTTTTGCTCGCATTATCATGGCCTACTTACGGATTTCCGTTCTTGCTTTTTTTTGGTTTTGTTCCGCTGCTTTTAGTAGACCTGAAAATAAGAAACTCAACCAATAGGTTTAAAAAACTTGAAGTTCTGGGATATGCTTATCTCAGTTTTGTGATCTGGAATTTCATCACTACTTCTTGGCTAGCCAATTCTACTCTTTTTGGAGGCGCATTTGCTATTTTAGTGAATTCGTTACTAATGGCAATGGTCTTCTTGTTGTATCATATTGTGGCAAAAAGAACCAACTTTAAAGCCTCTTCTGCATTTCTCATCTGTTTATGGATCGTATTTGAAAAGCTACATTTAAGCTGGGATTTTTCATGGCCATGGCTTAATTTAGGTAATGCCTTTTCCGGTTTTTACAACTGGATCCAATGGTATGAATATACCGGAACATTTGGTGGCAGCTTGTGGGTGTGGATTATCAACATTACTATTTTTAAATCAATATTGCTTTATAGGGAATATCCACAGAGGGAACTTTTAATTCGAAATAGTATTAAAATTGGGTTGATGCTACTCATTCCAATTTCTATTTCATATTTAATTCTTTGGAATTATACTGAAGGGAAGGAAACATTAGAAGCGGTTATTCTTCAACCAAATATAAATCCGTACACCGAAAAATATAATACTACAGATACTCGTATTGGAGAATTACTTCTGAAATTAAGTGATTCCCTGGTTACCGAAACAACCGATTTATTGGTTGCGCCAGAAACTGTATTTGCAGATGGTACCGCTTTATCTAAATTCCAATCTTCTGAAGCAAAATATTTCGGAGATCAACTTATAATAAAACACCCACAGCTTAGCTTTTTAAGCGGGGTTTCCTTGTTCGAAAGATTCAGTGATTCCTCCAAAGTTGGCAGACAAAGTAATATTATAGGACCAATGGATTGGTACAATGATTATAATTCGGCCTTTTTCATGAATTCTGGAAATGAGCCAGCCTTATATCATAAATCCAAATTGGTAGTTGGAGTAGAGAATTTTCCTTATCAGCATATTTTACGCCCAATTCTTGGAAATATCATGATAGACCTTGGTGGAACTGTTGCAATGAAAACAACTCAGGAGGAAAGAGAAGTATTTCCATTAAGTAACCAGGTTAGCACAGCTCCCATAATTTGTTATGAATCTGTTTATGGAGAATATGTGACTGGCTATGTGAAAAATGGTGCGAATTTCTTAACCATTATCACCAATGATGCGTGGTGGGGAGATTCACAAGGCCACAAACAACATCTAAGCTACGCCAGCTTAAGAGCTATAGAAACCAGAAAATCTGTAGTTAGAAGTGCTAATACCGGCATTTCTGCATTCATTAATGAAAAAGGAGAAGTGATTAAAAGTTTGGGGTACGAGAAGCAAGGAAGTCTCAAGAGCAAGATTACACTAAATAATAAGATCACTTTCTATGTAAAGTATGGAGATTATATTGCACGAATAGCTCAATTACTTGCAATTTTCTTATTTGTTTTCACTTTCGTTAAGTACAAAAGAAGACGATAAACCTCATCCCATCCCCAGCCCTTTTGGGGTGGCTTTAGGTGGGATTGATTGATTTATTCATGAATAACCAAGCAATATTCATCCCATCCCCAGCCCTTTTGGGGTGGCTTTAGGTGGGATTGATTGATTTATTCATGAATAACCAAGCAATATTCATCCCATCCCCAGCCCTTTCCGAAGGGAAGGGAGCAATGTATTCATACGAATATCAATTACAAGTCCTCCCCTTCGGGGTGGATTTAGGTGGGGATGATAGATTTATTCATGAATAACCAAGCAATATTCATCCCATCCCCAGCCCTTCCCGAAGGGAAGGGAGCAATGTAATCATACAAATATCAATTACAAGTCCTCCCTTTTGGGGTGGGTTTAGGTGGAGATGATTGATTTATTCATGAATAACCAAGACAAATCAGTCGCATCCCATCCCCAACCCTTCCCGAAGGGAAGGGAGCAATATAATCATATAAATATCGATTACAAGTCCTCCCCTTCGG
>TARA_R100001369_G_scaffold21491_1_pt1 | contig 28913 bp, 29 predicted proteins | sample TARA_R100001369 | Tara Oceans TARA_R100001369 (sample SAMEA2621528) | marine metagenome | biome: marine biome (ENVO:00000447); feature: surface water layer (ENVO:00002042); material: "saline water (ENVO:00002010), including plankton (ENVO:xxxxxxxx)" | depth 5 m
CCGATAAAGTAGGTTTCCCTTTAGGTCGATTTTTTAATAAAATTGTCTGAATCATAATGTTGTTTTAAGTGAATTGAGTTTTATTTTTTAATACTGTTCCAGGCCGCCTGAAAGGCATCCTCCAAGTGATCCTGGTTTAATTGAAAGACTCCCCGTTGTTGCATTACCATTAAAAAAGAGAGGGGATTTATGGAGTACGCATATAATAGGTAGGGCGACAAAGGTTTTATAATACCTTCCTTTTTTCCCCTTTCCCAAAGGTCCAGTAAGGGTTGAAGGTGTTTTAGCCCTTCCTGTCTACTGGCTTCATCTATGATAGGGGTGTTGTCGCACTGGGCCAGAAACATGGCTTCCTCCACTTCCTTAAGTTTAAAATCGGCAATGCGTTTCCAAATGGTTTCAAAACCTTTAACTACGGAAATGTCATTACTATAGTTTTTGAAGGCATAAGCGGTATAGGCCGACTTAACTTCTAAGTAAACCTTATTTACCAAGTCCTGCTTATTTTCAAAATACAGGTAAATAGTAGCAGGGGAAACGTTCGCCATTTTTGCAATCTTGGACATGGGGGTAGCATGGAACCCATTATTATTGACCAAGTTAATGGTAGCTTTTACTAAAGCATTTCGCTTTTCAATACTTTTTTGAAGTTTGGCCATAATGTTCTAAATGGGAATTTAACGTCTGATGTTCAATGTTGATAACTATACGAATACAAAGATAGTATTAAAATGAACGTTCATTCTTTTTTATGTGACTTTAACATAAGTTTACAGCTTTGGAAAATTTGGAAACCAATAACAGCTTGTTATAGGATGTTATTTGTGGGTAATAGGGGGAAAGTGGTAAAAATACGAACAGACCTTTTTAACACATTGTAAAGGAAATAAGGACGGCCAAAATAGTAGTCTTCCAACCAGTATACCCTGTAAATACGTTAAGTGAACAGCAATTGGAAAAGAAAGGTTAATTTAACTTTATGATAAATTTATCATAAAGTTAAGTTTAATAAAATCGACTTTAAAACGTAATATTTACATTTACCGCTATATATAGATAACTACAGGCCATTTTGAACGATTCCATTAGCACATATAACAAAATTAACGCTGAAGTCGGTATAAAAATAGAACCATTTGATGTCACTAAAAGGTATACCAAGCCCCACAAGCACAATAAATACCTTGAAATAGTCTATTTTATAAAAGGTAGTGGTTTCCATCATTTGGATATGCAAAGCCATAGTATAGAACCACCCTTGCTGTTTATTGTTAAAAAGGATGAGGTTCATCACTGGGAGATTACCACAAAACCCAAGGGATATGTGATCATTATCAAGGAATCGTTTTTAGAAAAAACCCTGGACAAGTACATCAATACTCAGTTGATAAAACTGAACAACTGTCAAAAAATAAAGGTAGCAGAAGACGATAAATCATTAAATTTTTTATTCAAGTCCCTGTGTTGGGAGATGGAACAAGTTAATTTGAACCAAGAAGCCCTGGAAGGGGGATTAAAGGCCATATTGGCAAAAATGGTAAAGTATGCCACTTTGCAAGGAGGGGAAAATACCGATAAGACCGTGCAATTTGTAAATTTATTGTCCGAAAATTTAAAAAATAATGTTTCCTTCTATGCGGAGACTTTAAATACTACCTCACAGAACCTTAATGCTATATGTCATAAAGTGTTCAATAAAACAGCCTCGGATGTCATTGCCGAACATATTATTATGGAGGTGAAGAGACAATTGGCTTATACAAACAAATCAATCAGTGATATTGCCTATGATTTGGAATTTAAGGACACTTCGCATTTTACCAAATATTTTAAGCGATATACACAACTTACCCCTTTACAGTTCAGAAAGAACTTGATTTAAGTATTAGTACCATTCCTTTTTCAAATACACCATTTTAAGTTGGAAGGCTGCTCTATTTTTGTCAAAATTTTTAATTAGAATTAATATTTATGAATTGTAAAAGCTTTTTTATGTTGGTTGCCCTAATGGTGGGTATGCAGGTGTCTATGGCCCAAATTTCAGGAAAAATTATTGATGCCACTGATAGTTCACCATTGGAATATGCTACGGCAGCCTTGTATAATCAGATAGATGGTTCCCTGATAACGGGAGTGGTAACTTCCCAAGATGGTACTTTTGTTATAGATGGAGTAAAACCTGGAACCTATTATATGGAAGCCTCCTTTATGGGGTACGATACCAAAACCATATCTGATATAGCCATAGATAAAAGACAATCTGTAAAAGATCTTGCCATAATTGGTTTATCCATTGGGAACCAATTGGATGAAGTGATCATACAGGGAGAACGGGCAACGGTTCTTCACAAGATAGACCGTAAGGTTTTCGATACCAAAAAATTCCAAAGCAGTCAGGGAGGAAATGCCATTGATGTGGTGAGAAACTTGCCGTCGGTCACTGTTGATGCACAAGGTGGTATTAGCGTTAGGGGTAGTTCTGGATTTGCCGTCCTGATTAACGGTAAGCCTACCCAAGGGGATGCCAGTGCCATATTATCCCAATTACCGGCAAATGCCTTGGAGACCGTGGAGTTGATTACCGCACCTTCGGCCAAATATGACCCTGAAGGTAAAGGGGGTATTTTAAATATTATAACAAAAAAGGGGGCGACCAATGGAATTTATACCCAAATTAATGTTCGTGGCGGATTACCTTCCATAGAGCCCTATGATACCAAGGAGGCGGCCCAACGATATGGTATTGATGCAACTTTGAACAAGCGAACAGATAAATGGAACCTGTCCTTTGGAACAAGTTACCAGCGAAATGATAAAACAGGTAGGAGGGAAGGTGAGGTTTTTGTGATCAATCAAGCCGAGGATAAACAAACCTTTTTGCCTTCCGATGGAGAGAGGAGTTTTGATGATATCAGCTATAATGGACGTTTTGGTGTGGATTTTACGCCTAATGAGGCCGATACCTATTCCTTGGGTTTCTATGCGGGAAAGCATACCGTAGATCGTTTGGCGGATATAGATTATTACGATAACCATGCCATTTCACCTATAGGCAGTGGCAATAGGCAATATACTTTTCAATATTATAATCATAATTTAAGAACTAGAAAAGGCGATTTTGCCCTGGGCAGTTTTGATTATGCCCATAAATTCAACAATGATTCCAAATTGTCTACCTCCCTATTGTATGAATACACTTTTTTGGGCGGCCCTACTTATAATGATAATCTAGGCCTCACCGATCGTAATATCGTTTATCAGCAGGAGTATAACACCAATGACAACCCACTAAATGGGTATAGGGTGAATGTGGATTACCAATTTAAGCCCTTTTCCTTTGGAACCTTGGAAACGGGCTATCAATTTAGGGATATTGACCACACAGGCGAGTTTGTATATGAGCGCGATGGTGTTCTGGTACCTGAATTTTCCAGTAATATAAGCCTGCAGCGAACCATTCATTCAGGATATACCCAACTAACGGGAGCAAGCCATAAATTGGACTACGCGGCCGGCTTGCGATTGGAATCCATGGATAGAACTTATTCCGAGGATTTAAGGACTGCAGATCCCGAGCAAACCTATACCTATGATTTTGTTAAGCTATTTCCATCGGCTTCCTTGCAATATACTGTTAACGATGCTACCAAATTAAAGGCGGCCTATAGCAAAAGGGTAGAACGTACAACTACCTTAAAAATGAACAGTTTTGCGGAAAGGGAGCACTCCGAGGTTTTTGAACAAGGGGACAATAAATTGAGACCGGAGTTCATAGATTTGGTGGAATTGGGAGTCATCAAAAATTTCAACGGAGGTAATTCGGTCAGCGCCACTGCTTATTATAGACATGTGGACAATGTGATAAACCGTGTGAATACCTTAGCCTATGAAGCCAATGGAGCTGTATTGGACAGTATAATTAACAGGGTCTATTCCAATGTAGGCAAAAGCAATGCAGTTGGACTTGAAATAGGGGCTCAGTTGAAACCAAGCCAAAATTGGAGCAATTATATAGGAGCTAATATTTATTCCTATGATATTGAGGGAGCCTTTGTATTTAGGCATAGGGATGGTATTACCAGAAATTACGACGTAAACAGTAGTGCTACTATTTACTCTTTCAACCTAAATTCTACCTATTCTTTCTGGGAAAATGCCTCCTTACAATTTACTTTCAATTATTTGTCCGAGACAAATACCGCCCAAGGAGAGGATTCTAGGTTCTATTCCCCCAATCTTAGTTTCCGAAAGTCGTTTTTAGACGATAAGTTAACGGCAACGTTACAATGGCAGAATATTGATATGGGATTGTTGGATACCAATGAACAGCGAATAACTACCTATAAAGCCAATGAATTTTACACCACTACCAATTACCGGTATGAAGTAGATATGATATCCATTAACTTATCCTACACTTTCAATGCCATAAAAAATAAGGCCAAGTTTATAGAAAGTGAGTTTGGCAAAAAAGAATTCTAAATAGGCAAGCCTTGTAATTTCACACCAAAAAAAGGTTTAGTAAAAAATATTTGCTAGACCTTTTTTTTGTTCCATTAAATATGGTCATTGCGAGCTACATAGGAGGAACAGAATGCAAATTGAATGTCTGCATGTATCTGGATAGGTTATAAGATGAAAAGGGTAGTGTTTATTTGCATCTATAAAAGTCCAGGAGTTTATTAAGTATGAATATATACCAATTACAGGTATTCCCGAGAAAACTGTGGCTATCTTTGCCGAAAATTATTATATGTCAAAGCAGTTTTCTGATTTAGGAATTAACGATCACCTACTTCAAAGTTTAATAGACCAGCAAATATCAGTGCCCACTGATATTCAGAAGAAGGTAATTCCTGTGATTTTGGGGCAAAACAAAGATGTAGTTGCTCTGGCAAAAACAGGAACCGGTAAAACAGCTGCTTTTGGGTTGCCTTTATTACAATTGATAGATACAAATAATAGCGATATACAATTGGTAATATTGGCGCCTACTCGGGAACTGGGGCAACAGATTTATGCAAATCTGGTTTCCTTTTCTACCCATAGTCCATCTATTTCCATTGCTTCCATATGCGGAGGAATCCCTATTAAACCTCAAATTGAACGTTTAAAGAGTATTACCCATATCGTAGTGGCCACACCAGGTCGCCTAGTGGATTTGGTGAATAGGAAGGCCATCAATATTAAAGATATCAAATATTTGGTTTTGGATGAGGCCGATGAAATGGTAACTGCTTTAAAGGTGGACTTGGATAATATTATTTCAGAAATTCCTAAATCCAGAAGAACATTATTGTTTACCGCCACCATGCCGGGAGCCTTAAAACAATTGATCCAGAATTATATGTCAAAACATGTGGTTCAGATAGAAGCGGACATGGCTTCTGTAGGGCATCAGGGCATAGAGCATAGGTATGTTGTAGTAGAACCCATAGAGAAATTGGAAGTTCTGCTACACTTTTTAAAGTCCAGGGAGGGCGAAAGGGGAATTATTTTTTGCAAGACGAAAGCGGCGGTCAATAAATTGGGAAAAAATTTGGCCATCAATAAATTTCGATCAGGTGCCATCCATGGCAGTTTAACCCAGGGAATTAGAGATCGGGTCATGGGACAATTTAGGGAGGGTAATATAGATGTTATGGTGGCAACCGATTTGGCAGCACGTGGTATCGATGTTAAGGAGATATCCTATGTGGTAAACTATCATTTACCGGACACCTATGATACCTATGTTCATAGAAGTGGACGTACCGCTAGGGCAGGGGCAGCAGGATTTTCATTAAGCGTTATCCAAAAAGAGGAAGTGGAGGACATTGCCGATTTTGAAAAGGAGTTGGGTGTAGATTTTAAGGAATTTAAAAAGGCAGATGCCCAAAGTATTGAAGAAAACAATGCCTTGATATGGGCTAACAAAATATTCAAGACCAAACCCAACCGAAATATTTCCCAGGAATTTAGGGAAGAAATAAGAACAGTTTTCCATCATTTGACAAAGGAGGAACTTATAGATAAGATATTGGCGAATTACCTGGCGCAATCTACGAGTCACAGTCCAAAAGTAGAAGCGCCCAAAAAGAAAAAAAATAAGTAGTAGCCATGGCAAATAATATTAAAGACCAGGAGGATGTCTTGGCAAAACTAAATATCCAGCAGTTGAATCCCATGCAGGAGGAAGCTATTGCCGTAATTGGAAAAACTACCAACACTGTTATTCTGTCGCCAACGGGTACGGGTAAAACTTTGGCCTTTTTGTTGCCATTGATAGAAACTCTGGATCCCAACATTGACGAAGTACAGGCACTGATATTGGTGCCTACCCGCGAATTGGCCATACAAATTGAACAAGTGGTTAGAAATATGGGAACTGGTTATAAGGTAAATGCCGTTTATGGCGGACGCCCTATGTCCAAGGATAAGATTGAAATTAAACATAACCCCTCTATTTTAATAGGAACACCAGGGCGTATTTTGGATCATTTTGATAGTGACCGGTTCTCTAAGGAAAGTATTGAGACCTTGGTATTGGACGAGTTTGACAAGGCCTTGGAGATAGGATTTGAAGTTGAAATGAGCGCAATTCTAAATGAATTGCCGAATATTAAAAAGCGCATATTAACCTCAGCAACCCAGGGTATCGGAATTCCAGATTTTGTGAAATTGGATAAGCCTGTGGTTATTAATTATTTACAGGAAAAAAAGGAGTCACAGTTAGCGATCAAAACTGTGGTTTCCACTGACAGGGATAAGTTGCCACGTCTATTGGATTTGTTATTGCATCTTGGAAATGATCCAGGAATAATCTTCTGTAATTTTAGGGATAGTATAGAGGAAGTGAGTTCTTTTTTACAGAAAAACAAGATTGCCCATAGTTGTTTTTCAGGGGGAATGGAACAAAAGGCTAGGGAGCGTTCCCTTATTAAGTTTAGAAATGGTACTAGCCAGATCTTGATAGCTACAGATCTGGCAGCACGGGGAATAGATATCCCTGAGTTAAAATATATTATTCATTATGAACTGCCGCATTCCTTGGAGGAGTTTATCCATAGAAATGGAAGAACGGCCAGGGTTAATGCCAAGGGCACCGCCTATGTGTTAAAATGGGAAAAAGAAGGCCTTCCTTCATTCATAAAGGATACGGAGATAGCGGATATTTCAAAGCGGACGGTTCGAAAACCGCAATTTTGGGAAACTTTGTTTATTTCTGGAGGCAGAAAGGACAAAATATCCAAAGGGGATATTGCTGGGCTGTTTTTTAAACAAGGGAATATCAACAAGGACCAATTGGGGGAGATAGAATTAAAACAGGATTGCGCATTTGTTGCGGTTCCTTTGTCGATTGCCGATCAATTGGTGGAAAAATTGAACAATTCACGTTTAAAAAAGAAAAAAGTTCGCATTACGGTTCTATAATTTTTTTGAGTAAAAACTAGATATTTATCCGTTGGAAAGCATTAAAAATGAAAGAAGATCTAAAAGGGAATAAAACTGCGATCACTCCAGAAGAGATCGATAATTGTATTGCACTCTTGCAGCAATTAGTGGACCACACAGATCAGATATTTGATATTCCAAAAGAAAAAAGAACCGCTTTAATAAAAGTATCGGGCCAATTTTCCAGACCCAATAGGGAAGAATTTTCCAGAAGAAAAAAGGACGGTAAGAAAAGTGCCCTTCGTAAAAAAGAAGCAAGGGATAAAAATGCTCGGAAGGAAACAGGTATTAGAAATGCACGCGAGGCCCACATATTTGTTGCCCCTAAACTTTTGCCTTCTGCAGAATTGGTCAATCATAAAAAACAGGAACTGGAGGTATCAAGAAACTGTTATGTTTGTAAAACGGAGTTTAGCGAATTACATCATTTTTATGATACCATGTGCATAAAATGTGGTGATTTCAACTATGCCAAGCGTTTTCAAACAGCCGATGTAAAAGGGCAAGTTGCCGTTGTAACTGGCTCCAGATTAAAAATTGGATATCATATTACTTTAATGTTATTACGCGGTGGGGCTACTGTGATCGCTACGACCCGGTTCCCTGTTGATTCGGCATTGCGCTTTTCCAAAGAGGATGATTTTATGGAATGGGGGCATCGATTAAAAATACACGGTCTGGATTTACGTCATATCCCAAGTGTGGAAATATTTTGTAATTATATAGAGCGGCAGTATGACCGATTGGATATTCTAATAAATAATGCAGCCCAGACCGTTAGACGGCCCGCTGGCTTTTACCATCATTTGATGTCCAATGAAGAAAGCGCCATATCATTACTTCCTCCAGATGCGCAAAAAGTTTTGAGCGATCATACAAGTTGTTTACAGGAATTAAAAGAACTAACCTCGGGAGAATCTCCCAATCACAACATGCCGGTTACCTGGCATGGACCGGAAGCGGGAATCGGAATAAGGGCTTCGGCCAAATTATCGCAAATTCCCTATAGTTTTGATAGTGTCTTGGTAGCACAGGAAGTATTTCCCACGGGGGAATTGGATGCCGATCTTCAACAGGTAGATTTAAGAAAAACAAACAGTTGGCGACTTAAACTGGGAGAAATTGAAACTACTGAAATGTTGGAAGTACAATTGGTAAATGCCGTTGCCCCTTTTGTATTGTGCAACCGTTTGGCAGAATTAATGAAGAAGGAGAACACGGGACAAAAACATATCATTAATGTTTCGGCAATGGAAGGGAAATTTCATCGTTCTTTTAAGGAATCACGCCACCCACATACCAATATGGCCAAGGCCGCTTTAAATATGCTTACCCATACCGCTTCAGGGGAATTGGCCAAAGCGGGAATATTTATGAATGCCGTGGATACCGGATGGGTTACGGATGAAGACCCCGCTGAACTATCTAAAATGAAACAGGAAGTCTATGATTTTCAACCGCCTTTGGATATTGTGGATGGTGCTGCAAGGGTTATGGATCCGTTAATTGACGGAATAAATACCGGGAAACATTGGTCTGGTAAATTCCTGAAGGATTACTTTCCAATTGATTGGTAATTGTATCGGGGCAAATTATAGCTTGAATTTTCTTCAATCTGAAAAAAACAGACCAATTCACTGGAATACAAATTCTATTTTACACAACTAACTTTTTTTATCTTCGTGCTTATGAATTCAATCGATATAAGAACAGTTGATGTTGTTCAATATATAAAACCTTTACGTGAAGGTGGTTCCTTGCCGGCGATTGTAAAAGCCGACGATGGATTTTTATATGTTTTAAAATTCAGAGGGGCAGGTCAAGGAAAAAAGGCATTAATAGCGGAACTAATTGGAGGCGAGTTGGCCCGGGCCATAGGACTTAAGGTACCTGAATTAGTGTTTATGAATCTAGATGATTCATTTAGCAAGACAGAACCGGATGAGGAAGTTCAAGATTTACTTAAATTTAGTGTAGGTCTCAACCTAGGCTTGCATTTTTTGTCCAGTGCCATAACTTATGATCCATTGGTTTCCAAGGTAGATGCTTTGATCGCATCAAAAGTTGTACTGCTGGATAGCATTATGAGTAATATTGACAGGACGGCAAAAAACACCAACTTATTGCAATGGAACAATGAATTGTGGGTAATTGATAATGGTGCAAGTTTTTATTTTCACCATAACTGGGAAACTTGGAAAAATCATCTTACAAGAACTTTTCCGCTAATAAAAGACCATGTGCTTTTAGAGTTTGCCATAAAGTTAAGAGAGGCGGCATTGGTAATTAAAAGTTCACTTAATACCGATAAAATTGCTGAAATCATAGCGTTAATACCTGAGGAATGGTTGTTGGATGAGGCCGATGATTTAAATCCTAATGAAATTAGAGCGGCCTATATTGAATATATAAATGCCAAACTTGCCATGATCGATACATTAGTTAAAGAGTCTGAAAATGCAAGATAAAGACAAATACGAATACGCAATTATTAGACTTGTTCCTAAAGTGGAGCGTGCAGAATTCTTTAATATTGGGGTAATACTTTTTTCAAGACGGAAGAAATTTTTGGAAGTAAAATATTTAGTAGACCCCCAAAAATTGCAATGTTTCTCAAACGAAATTGATATTAATGCTATAGATAAATATTTAAAGGCTTGGACATTGGTATGTAAGGGAGCACCTTCGGGAGGAGCAATCGGCAAACTGGATTTACCTGATAGGTTCCGTTGGTTAACTGCCTCCAGGAGTACTATGATTCAAAGTTCGGAAACTCATTCGGGCCTATGCCAAGATCCTAAAAAAGAATTGGAAAATCTATTCGAAAGCTACGTTTTATAGTAGGAACGATGGCGTAGAGTAGGGGATACCTGAATTTAATGATTAATTGTTGATCTTAAAACAGGGAGTTCATATTCGGGAATTAAAAATTATTTAATCCGCTAAGAGCTTATATATGACCTTCGGGGTCAATCCACCGAAAAGGTATAATGGTCAGGCTTATAGCAGGATACAGTGTTTTTAAATGGGCAATTGTTTAAGTGAAAACACCCAGTTTTATGTTTCTAAAATTATTGTTAGTAAATATAAATGAAGTAAATAGCTGTTTTTTAAATTATTAGCACCATCTTTGCAGGATAATATTATAATAAATTTAATTACATTACGATGAGTAGTAAAGGAACAGTAAAATTTTTCAACGACACAAAAGGTTTTGGTTTTATCACTGAAGAAGGAGTTGAAAAGGATCATTTTGTACACATTTCAGGTTTAATCGATGAAATTCGCGAAGGCGATGAAGTATCTTTTGACCTTAAAGAAGGTAACAAAGGATTAAACGCAGTAAACGTACAAGTTATATAATATATACTTCCATGTTTAATGAAAAGCCCATCAAGACTGATGGGCTTTTTTTATTTTATAAATACATCGGGATGTGCGAAATTAGACGTAGTTTCGCGCCCTGTAAAAATATCATTATGAAGCGCATTAACGAATACAAGAAATTATTTGGAATAGAAAAGGAGATCGATCTTAAGGTACTTAAGAAAAGTTATCGCGACTTGGTAAAGGAATGGCATCCGGATAAATTTCAAGAAGGGGATAGTAAGCGTGAAGAGGCAGAGATAAACAGTAGAAAGATAATTGATGGCTATCATTTTTTGGTGAGCATTGCTCCTGAAACCAAGGCAGCGAACTTGGAAGCCTATACTGAAACTATTACCAATTCGGGTATAGCCGACTATCATCACAAAGGCCTACTATTGGAAATAACCTTTATGGACGGATCTACTTATGAGTATTTTGGAGTTACCAAGCAGGTTTATATAAAGATGGTCAATTCCAATACGGTCAATCGTTTTGCGAAGCGTATGATCTATCCCAAGTACAACTATAGACAATCCAAAAAGCAGCTGCAAGAAGCATAAAAGCTATAAGCTTTTAGATAATCGCTTGGCCGGCCCTGTCCGTTTCATAGGTTATCTATATGGCTTAAAAAGTGAAGGCCCAATGGGCTTTTTCTTTTTTTAGGGGGGATGTTGGATAATTGGTTTACCATAGCCTTCGCAATAAAGACTACGAACCTACTTAAACATCCAATTCCAAAGGATGATACTATCTTTAAAATTGTAAGTTGGGTTATGGAAAGCTAAGATATCTCTGCAATTAAATGCCATCCAAGATTACTTCGGCGACAACAATTCCTACTGATAATAGAAATAAAATCAAGGCCGGGAAAGACTTGATACTGGGGTCGTCTGCCTTAAAATGCATGGCGATGGCACCTAACATAAAGATTCCCATGGCACCTGCGGAAGGGGTACTCAGATCCTTTATCCAAATAGATACCAATAATAATACCGCAAGAGTAACCTTAATGGTGCCTACTATATACATAATTGCAGGCGAAAGGCGATAAGTTTCAAATTCTTCCTTCATGGATTTGGAATCACCTCCTCGCCAAGGAGTGGGTTTGTTGAAACGAATAAACCAAACATTAATAATACTTATAAAAATGATGATTTTCGCGGCTACTATAAAGTAGTAAATAGGCATAGGTTTTCAGTAAAATTAAAATTGGTATTGGTTATCAATTCCTAAGATAAGGATTATCTCTTTGCGCTTAACTCCAGGGAATAAAATATTTGGGATGGAACGATGGTATTTCTTGAGGATTACATTGGGTAAACTAGTTTTTGCGACGAAAAAATAAACTGGAAAAACCTATATAAACGAATATTTATTCGATTTTAAATTATATCTTTGTCCTGTGAGAGTAAAAGATGAAACAAAACAATTGGCGATTGTAGAAAACACTTTGGACGTTGTTTTCGAAAGGGGATTTGCCGGAATTAAGATGGCAGATCTAGCCAATCGCGTTGGTCTTTCGGTGTCTACTCTCTATGTATATTACAGGAATAAAGAAGATTTAATCGTATCTATTGCCGTAGAACTTATAGAAAGGGAAACCCAAAGAAGTGAACAGGAAATAACGGAGGATTTGCCCTATAAGCTAAAACTAAAAATGCTATGGTTGTTTTGGATCAATTTCAGTATTAACCATAAAAGGGAAATGAGCTTTTTGGAGCAGTTGAAAAAATCGCCTTATTACGAAAAAGTACCCGTATCCGTAAAGGAGACCAAAAGTAAAATGGCAATGAATCTAATTGAACTGGGGAAACAGGAAGGCCTGCTAAAGAATGTTGACAATAACATACTAATTGGTATAATTGGAGCCCTAATGGGGGAAACCGTAAAATTGATAATGGATGGCAAAATGGAATTGAATCAGAAAAATATCGATTTAATGTTCTCTATGGTTTGGGATGCCATTAAAAGTTAGTTTTTTTTGAATCAAAACAGAATAAATATTCGATAATAAATGTATTACATGCAGCATTCGCGGTTAAAAATAATTATCCATTGAAAAAAATAATAAAGAAAATGAGTATAGTAATTGGAAGCGGACTTCTATTGGTGATTGTGATAGGGGTTCTATTTTTGTATTTAAGCCCCGAGTTTGGAGGTTCGCCAAGCATAGAGCATAAGAGGGTCTTTGTAAAATCCCCAAATTATGTTAATGGGAAATTCATCAACAAAGGCAATGTTAAACTGGATATGAGTATGCGGGATATGGGGAAGAGTTTGGCAGGTTTCTTTGGACCAATACCACATACCAAGCCAAGTAGGGATATTCCTGTTTCGAAATTGGATTCATTGGATATTGTAAAATATCAGGACAGTACACGGTTAATCTGGTTTGGTCATTCCGCTTTTCTACTGCAAATGAACAACAAAACTATCTTAATAGACCCCATGTTCGGTAAGGTCCCTGCGCCACACCCTATGTTGGGCTCCAATCGTTTTAGTAAAGAACTGCCCATCGATGTTGAAAAACTTCCTAAAATAGATATCGTTTTAATTTCCCATGACCATTATGATCATTTGGATTATGGTACTATTCAGAAATTAAGACACAAGGTGAATATGTTTTATACTCCTTTAGGGGTAGGGGCACACTTGCAAAAATGGGGAGTGGAAAAAGAGCGCATTGTGGAGTTGGATTGGTGGGAGGAAGTTACCCATGAAGGATTGGTTTTTGGATGTACCCCGGCACAGCATTTTTCCGGAAGGGGATTTTCGGACAGGGCCAGCACCTTATGGAGTTCATGGGTGATTCGATCCGAAATGGATAATATTTTTTTTAGTGGAGATAGCGGTTATGGCCCTCATTTTAAGGAAATAGGGGACAAGTATGGTCCTTTCGATTTTGCCATGATTGAATGCGGCCAGTACAATGAGATGTGGCCGGATATCCATATGTTCCCGGAGCAAACGGCCCAGGCCGGATTGGATATAGGGGCAAAACGGATAATGCCTATTCACTGGGGAGCTTTTAAGTTGGCCATGCACCCTTGGACAGAACCTGTAGAACGGGTAACCAACAGATCTAAGGAATTAAACTTGGAGGTAATAACTCCAAGAATTGGTGAACCTATCAACCTTCATAGATTGGAAGAAACAACCTCCCCATGGTGGGAATAAATCTGAAATACCTTATGATAACCATTTTTAAGACTAATATAAACGAAGAACAGGAGTCAAGTGTCAGACAGTTTTTAAATCTGTTCAAGGAGATAGTAAAAGTAGATTTCGATTTTGAGGATTCCGATAATATATTACGCATTGAAACTGTTAGAGATATTGCCAAGCAAGTGGAAGTAGTGTTAAATTCCAACGGTTATTGCTGTAAAGAATTATTATAGGCACAGATTTTATTGTTGAGAAGTTCTTTTGGTGTCCAGCTTAAACAAATCGATTATTATATAATAAATATTACTTTTGCAACATCTTTTATTATACCAAAATGAAGAAATATAAGATTGCAGTAGTACAGTTAAACCTCAACGATGTTGCTGAAAACAACTTAAAAAAGTGCATCGCCTGGGTTAGAAAAGCAGCAGAGCAGGGGGCAGAGGTTATATGTCTCCCTGAACTATATAGTAGCCATTACTTTTGTCAAAGTGAGGATACGGATAATTTTGCCTTGGCAGAACCGTTGTACGGAACCTCCTTTAAAGCCTTTAGTGCTTTGGCCAAAGAATTGGGGGTAGTAATTATTGTACCCTTCTTTGAAAAGCGAATGGCTGGGATTTATCACAATAGTGCCTACATTATTGATACGGATGGCAGCGAAGCCGGACTATACCGAAAAATGCACATTCCGGACGATCCGCATTTTTATGAAAAATTCTATTTTACACCAGGGGATCTGGGCTTTAAGAACAATCCTACCAAAAAAGGCAATATAGGAACCCTTATATGTTGGGACCAATGGTATCCTGAAGCGGCCAGACTTACCGCTCTTAAAGGGGCTGAAGTATTGTTTTACCCAACGGCCATTGGCTGGCATCCTCAAGAAAAGGAGGAATACGGGGAAAAGCAGTACAATGCCTGGATGAATGTTATGAAAGGTCACGCTGTGGCCAACGGGATTTTTGTAGCTGCGGCCAATAGAATTGGCTTGGAGCAATATGTTCCCAATACAGCCGGTATTGAATTTTGGGGAAAGTCATTTATCGCAGGCCCCCAAGGTGAAATTTTGGCCGAGGCCTCCCATGATAAGGAAGAGATCCTTATGGCAGAAGTGGATCTGGACCTACAGGACAATGTACGTCAGAATTGGCCATTTTTTAGGGATCGCCGTATAGATGCCTTTTCCGACATCACCAAAAGAGCTTTGGACTAAATGAGAAGGTTTCCTGCAGAATGGGAAAAACAGCAGGGCATTCTGCTCTGTTTTCCCCATAACGGTAAAGATTGGCCAGGTAAGTACGGGGCTATACAATGGGCTTTTGTTGAGTTCATTAAAAAGGTGGCTACCTTTGAGCAGGTATTTCTGATAGTAGACAGTACCCATCACAGAGAAAAGGTTATTGAAATGCTGGAGATGGCTACCGTAAACCTTAAAAAAGTTACTTTTATAATTCAGAAAACCAACCGCAGTTGGATGCGCGATTCGGGACCCATTATTGTTAAAAATGGCAAGAACCGCGAGGCCTTAAACTTTAATTTTAATGGTTGGGCCAAATATTCCAATTACAAACTGGACAGAAAGGTGCCGAAGGCCATTTCGGAAATCTTGGAAGTACCTTTGACACAAGTGGTTTACAAAGGAAAACCCGTTGTTTTGGAAGGTGGGGCGTTGGAAGTAAACGGTAAGGGAACCCTTATCACTTCGGAGGAGTGTCTTTTACACCCGAAGGTACAGGTAAGAAATGCCAACTTTACCAAAACGGATTATGAAGCTATCTTTAAGGAGTACCTGGGTATAACCAATACCATTTGGGTGGGGGATGGCATTATAGGAGACGACACCCATGGTCATATAGACGATTTGTGTAGGTTTGCGGATTCTGAAACCATAGTAACCGTAGTGGAGTCGGACCCAAAGCACAAAAATTATAAGGCCCTTCAGGATAATTTGAAGCGGCTTCAAAAAGCTACCTTGGAAAACGGGAAGGCTCCAAAAATAGTTACGCTTCCAATGCCCAAGGATATTGTTTTCGAGGATTTGGTATTGCCCGCCAGTTATGCCAATTTTTTGATTCTAAATAACTGCGTTTTAGTGCCCACCTTTAATGATCCCGCCGATAGGATAGCCCTAAATACTTTGGCTAGCTGTTTTCCGGATAGGGAAGTTATAGGTATTAGCGCCATTGATCTTATTTGGGGGTTTGGAACATTACATTGTTTGAGTCAACAAATCCCGGCCTAGTATCTAGACCCATTAATAGGTTTAGATCACATACGGGATTCTTAATTTCCTATTTCTTATAAGTTGTAGGCTACCTGTCTTTCATTGGGTAGACTATATCCCCATTCCATAATTTTAAAAGTATTTGTATTTACTTACAAGAGTGCATTGTTATTGACATGAAAGCAATAGCATGTTCTTACGACCAAAAGAAAGTAGAAAAACAATTTTCGGCATCATGAAACAATTTTGTAGCGTGTAATAAGTATATGAAAATAAGGATCAGTATATGAAATTTATTGGGCATACCGAAGAGTATCTTTTTTTAGAAACTATTGATGGCCACAGTTGTGAGCTTTTAAAGGAACACATTGATAGTAGTCTCACCATTTTGTGGTTTCAATCCGATACAAATATTCTTATAATAGATGGAAAGGAAGAAGTGTTTTATAAGAACCAAATTATTTTTTTAACGGAATTCCATCAAATTGTTCCAAAGGAAATAGGGGAAATTAGGTTTTTAAGGTTCAATAGGCCTTTTTACTGTATTCTGGATCATGATAGTGAGGTAGGGTGTAAAGGAATCCTATTTTTTGGTGCTTCACAATTACCTGTGATATCGCTTGCCCAAGAAGATCTCGAAAAATTTGAAACGCTATGGAAAATGTTTACCATAGAAATGGAGTCCAATGATAATTTGCAGATAGATATGCTGCAGATGATGTTGAAAAGGTACCTTATACTATGCGCCAGACGCTATAAAAATCAAGAAAACTATCCCCAAGAGCGCAATGAAACAGATCTTGTAAGGGAATTTAATTTTCTGGTAGAACAGCATTTTAGGAACAAACACAGTGTTGCGGATTATGCCGAATTGTTGCATAAGTCTCCCAAAACTATATCCAATATATTTTCAAAAATGGATTCGAAATCGCCTTTGAAATATATACACGAACGGATTGCTCTTGAAGCCAGACGTATGCTGTTCTATACAGATAAGCCCGTCAAGGAAATAGCTTATCAACTTGGATTTGAGGACATCCAGGCTTTTAGTCGGTTTTTTAAGAAACAAGAGGGTATTTCCCCTTCTGAATACAAAGAAAAAGGGGAATTGGGAACAATTGCCAATTCTTCGGGAATTACTACCTAACAAAACCCTTCTTCCGGGTCGCATCTTTGCATTGTTAAAATAATGTATAACAATAAAAATAAAAAACAATGGAAAGATTTCAAGTACCAAGTAGGGAAGAAGTAACTACTAACAATCAAGCAATTTTCGACAATCTGGAAAAGGCCGTGGGATTCGTCCCTAATTTGTATGCATATTATGCAAAGAACGATACTGCCTTAGCTGATTACCTAACATTACAGAATAGAAAAACAAGCCTAAAAACAAAGGAGAAGGAAGTTATTAACCTGGTGGTGAGTCAGTATAATGGATGTAACTATTGTTTATCCGCCCACACACAAATTGGTAAAATGAACGGTTTTACCGAAGATCAAATATTGGAAATAAGGACGGGTACCGCCAGTTTTGACGCTAAATTGGATGCTTTGGCAAAGTTTGTATTTTCAACGGTTGAAAATAAAGGAAGGGCCACTGAAAAAGCTAAAGAGGAATTCTTTGCCGCTGGATATACAGAAACCAATATGATAGATGTGGTTATTGTAATTGGGGATAAGACCATCAGTAACTTAATTCACAATTTGGCGGATTTTGAAATAGATTTTCCTTTAGCGGAAGAACTACAGACGGCAACTATCTAAATCAGGCATTATTCAATAAAGACCCCTTGGGGAACATTAAATCCGAGGGGTCAAAAAAATAAGAAACAAAATGAGTACAAAAATTAACATAAAAAATTTACCGGTAGGCTATCAATCGGTGATAAGCAACGGAAAACATGCTATAATCGGGGACGAACCCATCCCCTCCAAAGGTACCGATTTAGGGTTTTCCCCAGTGGAATTGGTTTTGGCAGGAATCTCTATGTGCAAAGTGGCCACCATAAGAAATGTAGCTAGACGAAAAGGCTGGGAAATAGGGGAGGTGGATGCCCAATTGGAACAAACAGCAGTGCGCCAGCCCAATGGTAGCTTCAAAACCACAGTGAAATCCAACATCCAAATTCAGGGAAACCTCACCGAAGAGCAAAGGGAGTTATTGGTTCATGAGGCGGACAACTGTTATGTAACCCGGCTAGTCAGGGGAGAATGGGAATTTCAGGAATCAGCTCAGCTGGAATCTGTGGAGGCATAGATTTGTTTTCAAAATATATTTTTTTAAAGTGGCCCAGATGCATGGATCGGGGTCACTTTATTTATTTTCTCCTCAATACATTGCAATGTTAACCGTCGTATATCAAGGATTTAGTAAAATTCAATGAAAGGCAGCAATTAATTTGGTAGAACAATTGTACTGATTAACTTAGGGGGTAAATAATATGTAATTCCTCATGAAAAGATTCAAGGCACTCGACGTCTTCCGCGGATTGACTATTTGCTTAATGATAATCGTTAATACACCAGGAGATTGGAACTTTACCTTTTCTCCATTGTTGCATGCCAATTGGCATGGTTTTACTCCGACCGACTTGGTTTTTCCTTCCTTTCTTTTTGCGGTAGGAAATGCTTTTGCTTTCGTTAAGACCAGATGGGCCGATAAACCCCTTTCTGAAGTTTTTCAGAAGATTATAAAAAGGACCTTAATAATCTTTTTATTGGGATATCTAATGTATTGGTTTCCTTTTGTATCATGGACAGACTCCGGGGACCTGGCATTGGTTCCTTTTAGTGAAACCCGGATATTGGGTGTGCTACAGCGAATAGCAATTTGTTATTTTATTGGAGCAACCATGATTTATTTTCTTACCAACCGCCAGCTCATCATCGCATCTGCAATTATCCTACTTGGCTATTGGGGGTTGCTCAGTGCTTTTGGCGACTATACCTTGGAAGGAAACCTGGTAAGAACTCTAGATAGGTTAATTCTTGGTGATAGTCACCTTTATGGTGGTGATGGAATTCCTTTCGATCCAGAGGGGTTGTTAAGTACGTTACCGGCCATCTGTAATGTGATAGCAGGGTATCTCGTAGGAAAGTTTGTTATTCAAGGGGGTATTAGCTATGAAAAATTGGCCAAAATGTTAATGATAGCTACGGGATTATTGGCCGTAGCCTATTTTTGGGATTTAAGTTTCCCGTTTAACAAGAAGTTATGGACCAGTTCGTTTGTTATCCTTACCATCGGTCTCGATATCATGGCACTTTCCATTCTGATTTACGCCATCGAATTTCTTAAAAAACCAATCAACTTTAATTTCTTCGAAGTCTTTGGGAAGAACTCCCTCTTCATTTACCTCCTGTCAGAATATTTGGCCATTACTTTGCTTTTTGTCCGCGTAGATGAAAATCAAAGTTTGTACAATTATATCTACGAAAAGGGCTTCAGTTGGTTCGGACCTTATTACGGGTCTTTCGTCTTCGCCATGGCCTTTATGATGTTTTGTTGGTTGATTGGACTTTGGCTGGACAAAAAGAAGATTTATATTAAGGTCTAATTCCTGCCCTGCATTTGAACGGGGGAACATTTATGGCAACTTGCAAAATCAACCTTATTTAAGAAGTTAAAATTAAGAGGCTTCCCTAAAGGACCGGTCTAGCGTAGTATAGGTTTATCAGGTCGAGCGCAGTCGAGACCTTATTCTTATTACAATTGTGAAAAACACGGACTACTCTAGGCAGTGTTCTAAATTAAGCATTACAAAATTTATAGATGTCCAATAACTGTATTGGAGTTGGAAGTGGATTTTAGGATAATTTCTGTCAACCAAAGATAAATGGGGAATATTAAATTTTAATAATATCCGTAGGGGTTTCCACTAAAATGGTCATTTTGCCGCGGATGGCAATGGGTTGCTTCATAATCTCAGGGTTGTGCCTAATCATTTTTATCCAATCGTCTGCAGAAAATTCGTGGGGATCAAAATGGGCTTTATAGGATGGATGTTCCTGGTTCACTAAATCCTTTACTTCAATACCTAACCTATCCGCCAGTTCAGCAATTTGGGTGCCTGTCAAAGGGACTTTAAGGATATCAATTTCAAATATCGGCAATCCTTCAGCTTTGGCGTAGGCCAAGGTTTGCTTGGCTCTTGTGGATTTGGAACTGTAATATAGTGTTATCTGTCTTTCCGAGGTAGCTATTTCTCCCATAGGTTTATTTTAAAATTGTCTTACCCATTTTTTGTATGGGTCTCCAAATGATGTTTTATCAATTGTTTTAAACTCTCCAAATATTCCTTTAGATCTTCCTTGTTTACATGGGGATGACTTTTTGCAGGAATGGTCAAAGGATTTTCATCCAAGGAACGATATAACTCAGGATAATTGGTTTCAATATCCGCAGTGAGCTGTGAAATCTCGCCTAATACTTTTCTTAAATCATTCATGGTGAAAAATGTATTGATTGATACTATAAATATAAAGAAGTTTTTAGTTTTAAACCCTGATGACGGTCATGTAAATCTTATTCCTCCCCGGAAAAATTTTATGCAACAGATAGCCGGCCCAATAAAAAAAATTATATGGATTACCACCTATATCCCGTTCTTGGCGAACTAAGGTCCTAATACTTTTGTTTTAAAAGTAATTAAGGACTTATTGAACCTCCATATCGGGTTAATTTTTTGTAACCCTCTTTATTTGGAACAATTCGATTATATTTATGAATCAAGAAGCTTTGGTTGTACAAAAGCACAGGTATAGGTTTTTAAATATATGACCGTTGTGCACAGTTGGTACCGTACTACTAAGCCTTGGGGCCATTAAAAAGAAAATTAATAATAATGAAAGCAATAGGATTTAAACAATCATTACCCATTACGGAAGAGAATAGTTTTATAGCCTTTGAAACCGAGAAACCAACCCCATCTGGATATGATTTGTTGGTCAAAATATGGGCTATATCCGTCAACCCGGTCGACTTTAAAATTAGGCAAAATGCCGCAAAGGATAAGGTGTTGGATACCCCAAAAATTATTGGATGGGATGCGGTAGGAATCGTGGAGGCCATAGGTGATAAAGCTACAAAGTTTAAGGTGGGAGACCAGGTGTATTATGCAGGTGATATTACCAGAAGTGGGAGCAATGCTGAATATCAGCTTATAGATGAACGTATTGTAGGTCACAAACCTGCAAACCTGAGTGTTCCCGAGGCCGCGGCAATGCCACTGACAAGCTTAACGGCTTATGAAGCCTTGTTCGACCGCATTAGGATAGACCCTGAAAAGGACAAGGGAAAATCGGTTTTGATTATAGCGGGTGCTGGCGGGGTTGGTTCCATCGCCATTCAATTGGCCAAGAAATTGTGCAACCTAACGGTTATCGCCACGGCTTCCAGGGAAGATTCCATAACCTGGTGCAAAGATTTGGGAGCAGATCATGTAGTGAATCACTACAATTTAAAAGAGGAATTGGAGAAGATTGGCCATAGTCAGGTCAATTATATATTGGATTTCGTGGATCTGGAGGGGTATTGGGAATTGGCAGCGGATATCATTAAACCCCAAGGGCACATTGTTTCCATTACCGGAAGCAGTACTCCCTTAAACATCAATTTGTTAAAAAACAAAAGTGTCACCTTTTCATGGGAGTTTATGTATACCCGTTCCATGTTCAATACGGAGGACATAGAGCGACAGTACGAAATTTTAAACCATATGGCACATTTGTTGGATGATGGTACTCTAAAAACTACATTGACTACCACGCTTTACGGATTTACTGTTGAAAATTTAAAGGCAGCACATGAAATGCAAGAGTCCGGTAAAACCATCGGGAAAACCGTTATTTTATTTTAAAGGGTTTGACTTATGACCATTAAGGAAAAATTACAAAGTTTAGGGATTGTACCTCCCAAAATGGCACCTAAAGGGGTAGGAAATTATGTTTCTTGGACAGTTTCCAATAATATTCTTTATACTTCCGGTCAGTTGCCCTGGAAAAACGGGGAATTCGGCGTTTTGGCGTACACAGGAAGGGTAGGGAGCGATCTAAATATAAAGGAAGGCTATGAATGTGCACGTATTTGCGCCATTAATGCCATTGCCCAATTAATGGAGGCCGTTAGGGATCTGGAAAGGGTAAAGAAAATTATCCGTTTGGATTGCCATATACAGGCCGCCGAGGGGTTCAATGACCATTCGGATGTTTTGGATGGCGCTTCAGATGTAATGAATCAGGTGTTTGGGGAAAGGGGAATCCACACCCGGTCGGCAATCGGCATTTATCAATCACCATTGAATGTTCCGGTTATAGTCTATCTAATTGCCGAAATAGATTAATTGTAGTTTTGGAATATGGCTCACTTTTGTTTTAAACTATTGGCCGCAATACAATGGGCTAAAACATTATAAATCAACCTTTTCACCTGTTTCTACTGCTTTGTAAATGGCGTCTATAATCTTTAAATCTTTAAGCCCTTCTTCCCCGTCTACAGGGACAATGGGTTGTACCCTTTCAAAAATAAGTTGCGCCATACCGTCCATTTGCAAGGTTTGATGGGTTATATGTGGTTGTGTTAATTCGCCTTTGTGCGTTTTGCCTTCAATAGGACCATACCCTGTTGATGGCTTCATTTCTACAAAACCTTTCTCCCCGCTTAGGAAAAATCGGTCCAAATGTCGCATGGCATAGGTAGATAGGCATGAAGCTACCGCACCACTTGGAAATCCCATTTGAAATTGTATGGTTTCATCTACTCCTTCCTTAAATTTAATGGGATCGGTCTTGGTTTCTTGGGCCGTTACCCAAATGGGTTCCTCCCCGAGCATATAGCGGGCACCGTTAATGGAATAAATACCAATATCCATCATGGCTCCTCCACCTGCAAGTTCTTTGTTTAATCGCCATTGGGTAGGATCGCCTATGACAAATCCGGATAATCCCTGAAAGAACTTAAGTTCCCCGAACTCCCCATTCTTGCGCATCTTTATGACTTCCACTGTTTTTGGCTCAAAATGCATGCGATACCCTACCAATAATTTTACATTTGCCGCTTTACAGGCATCTACCATTTCCTGGCCTTCCTTGGCATTTATGCCCATAGGCTTCTCGCAAATGACATGCTTGCCTGCCTTGGCAACCCTAATGACTTGGTCTTTATGCAGTCCGTTTGGGGTTATGACATACACGGCATCTATGTCCGGATTATTTTTGATTGCATCAAAATTGGAGTAGTTGTAACAATTTTTTTCGGGAATGCCATACTTGGCTCGCCAATCTACCACTTTGGAAGGGGTTCCACTTATAAGTCCCACCAATTTTGCCCTCTTACAGGATTCCATGGCTTTGGCAACTCTTGTGCCATAGCTTCCCAGCCCCATAATGGCAACCCTTAAAACTGGTCCTTCGTAAGGCTCACTGGAGGCAGCAAACAACTGTGCTGGACTGTATAAAATTGGTAAACTTATTGCTGAAATACTCAATTTTTCCAAAAAATCTCTTCTTGAACCCATAGTAGTCATATTTGTTTGTTCTAAAAATAGTAAAAACGAACTTACCTAGCCAACAGTTGGTTATATGTTTTAATATAATAAATGGGCTAGCTGAAGATTACATCAAAAAAAATAGGTATTGGTATATGTAATGGGTTAGAAAGCATATCCTATAAAAACCCTTATCTTTGGCGGCTTTAAAATAAAGCATGCCAAACCCAATTAAATTATCCCTGGTAAATCCCCAAAGGTTTCCTTTTTTCTATGGTTATGTAGTACTTATTATTGGGAGTATTGGCATCTTGGCAAGTATTCCTGGCCAAACCATTGGCGTTTCCGTTTTTACGGACCCGGTCAAGGATGCCCTGGGGTTAACAAGAAATCAGTTTAGTAATGCCTATATGATAGGTACCTTGTTGAGTTCTGCCTTGGTGGCAAGGGCGGGCGTTTGGTTCGATGCTTATGGTGCCCGATATGTGGCATTCTTTGCTACCCTTCTTTTGGGGGCGTCCTTGTTGGTGTTTTCTGTTTCCGTTGAAATTAGTGAAACCATCAAAAGGGCTTTTAATATCCAGTCCTGGTCGGTTCCGTTTCTTTTAATTACCCTGTTGTTTTTTTTGATAAGGTTCAGCGGTCAGGGGGTGTTGACCATGGCTTCCAGAAATATGATTATGATGTGGTTCAAGAAAAACAGGGGCAAAATCAATTCAATAAGCAGTATAACGGTCTCTCTGGGCTTTTCAAGTGCCCCTATACTGTTGAATAGGCTTATAGACGACCATGGATGGGCAATGAGTTGGCAGATCATGGCCCTGAGTCTTTTTATTTTTTGCATTTGTATTTTGCAGTTATATAGAAATAGGCCTGAGGATTTTGATTTGCTGCCGGATGGTGGTGAAAAGAAGGAATTTGACCAGGAAGCTGAGGAAATTGAGACCGACTTTACTCTAAAAGAAGCTAAAAAAACCCGGGCCTTTTGGATGTTCGGATTGGTTCTGGCCTTTAACAGTTTTTATGTTACAGGATTTACATTTCATATTGTATCCATTTTTGGTAGTCAGGACTACACGAAGTCCGAAGCTATTGCTGTTTTTTTACCGATGTCCGTTATAGCGATTTTCGTTTCTACCTTGTGCAATATTTTAAGCGATTATATTAACCATAAAATCTATTTGTTTATTATGTTGTTGGCCGGAGTCTTGGCTTCGTTGGGATTATTAATGCTATCCCAGCCAATTGGGGTTTATTTTTTGGTAGGCGGCCTAGGTACCATGGGAGGTTTATTTGCGGTCATTAACGCAGTAACCTGGCCAAGTTTATTTGGAAGAAAACACTTGGGTTCCATCAGTGGAAAGGTGATGAGCTTTTTGGTCATAGGCAGTGCCATAGCGCCAAGCTTATTCAGTTACTGCTTTACCGGCTTGGGTTCTTACCGTTATATGGGGTATGTTACGCTGGTCTTTTTATTGTTTTTGATCATTGGTTCACTTAAGGTGAAGAATCCACAATAAAAAAATGTACACCTTAAACTACTGGAGTACAGTTGCTGCTAGGTTTATGCCGTACAGGCATTTCGCGTTAAAAGCCTATATTCTCCATTGTTCTTGAACTCGCGAATGGAGGTGCCTACATACTTTTTAAAAGTTTTTGACAGATGGCTAACGTCCGTAAATCCCAATTCCTGGGCAATTTCGGTGAGTGTAAAATCGGAATTCAATAAGCGGATTTCCACTAATTTCAACTTAGCCTTAATGATGTATTCCCGAAGGGGCATATTTACTTGCTTTTTAAAATATTCACTTACATAGGTGGTAGACATCATAAAGACATCTGCCAAGTTTTCTACTTTTAACAGCTCTGTTTTGTCAATATTCTCGTTAATATAGGTGAGCATCTTCGAGATTCTATCATCTGCATTGTGCTGTGGTCCCTCAAAATAGTTGGTTTTTTTGATATTCCTGATCAGTATCTCCAAGATACTGGTCATTAAACTTGTAATGAGGTTTACGGATTCCTGGCCATAATTCCTGGATTCCTGCAAAATCATGGCAATTAGACTTTCTATATGGCGTTTATCCAAATCGTTCCTAATGATATCTCCCGGTAACTGATTATAGTTGGATAGTATATAGGAAGCTTCCCTGAACCATTCATTTCTATCAATGGATATGCCCTTAGTGTTTTTGAAAAAAGAATCCGAGAACTTTAAAAAGACAAATTTGGTTGGTTTTTCTATGGTAAACGAATGGCATTTTAATGGGGGCAGCAAAAATATGCTGCCCTTGCTATAGTTGTATTCGTTGTAGTTTATACACTGTATTCCTTCTCCCTCCCTTATTAAGACCAATTCAAAAAAATTGTTTTTAACTGGTCGTTGTTTCCATTCCGTTAATTCAATTTCTTGTATTTCAAAAGGTTTATAGGTCTGTAATACTTGCATTTTCAACTGTTTTAGGGTCAAAATTAAATAAAATAAGCATAAGAAATCATTTTTAGGCACCATTAACCTTTAAAAGTACATAAATACCCACTTGTTTTACCAAAAATAACAGGATAAGGGCAGGTAACTTTGTCCCATAATTTAATCGGAAACAAAAATTAAAAAAATGAATACACCAAACATTTCAAAAAAGGAGATTATAAACGCCTTTCAATTTAGACATGCAACCAAAGAATTTGATGCTAGCAAGAAAGTATCCGATAGTGATATGGATTTTATTTTGGAAACGGCTCATTTATCCCCTAGCTCTTTCGGTTTTGAACCCTGGCATTTTATTGTAGTGCAGGATAATGAGTTGAGGGAAGCTCTAAAGCCAGTGGCTTGGGGAGCACCTGTAAAATTGGATACTGCGAGTCACTTTGTATTGGGTTTGAGCATGAAGGCACCCATGACCAAATGGGATTCGGATTACATTATGTCCATGATGAAGGATGTAAAACAATTGCCTGGAGAGGTAATAGAAATGTATTCTAAATTTTATAGGGAGTTCCAGGAGCGCGATTTTAATTTGGACGATGATAAAAAGTTGTTCGATTGGGCCTCTAAGCAGACCTATATTGCCTTGGGAAATATGATGACCTCAGCGGCATTGATCGGTATAGACAGTTGTCCTATTGAAGGCTTTCATCAGGAAAAGTCGGAGGCATTATTACAAGAAAAATTTGGTGTGGACACCACTAAATATGGGTTATCGTATATGGCGGCATTTGGTTATAGGAAAAAAGAACCAGAGTTTGCCAAGTCCAGAAGAAACAAGGAGGATATAGTTACTTGGTTGTAGGTGCAAGGAGTTGAATATAAAAATAATAAGTCAGGGAAACCTGATTTTTAAATGAAGCCACTAATATGAAATTCATTATTTCACTTGTATTGGGAAGTACCCTAGTTTTTTCGGGGAGTGCACAAGAAACTCCAAAAACGGATGCTGCTAAATCCACTAACGAAGTAGTAACAGCAGACAAAGTAGAATGGGGTTGGTTAAATCCGTTGCGAGGCGATAAAAGTCCGGCTGCGGGAAAACTTTGGGGAGATCGTACCAAAAATGGGCCAGCTGGTTTTTTGGTAAAATTTAAAAAGGGATTTTCGTCGCCACCACACATCCATAACATAACATATCGTGGTGTGGTAATAGAAGGTTTGTTGCACAATGATGATGAAAAAGCAAAAGAACAATGGTTACCAGCGGGATCCTTCTGGGTGCAACCAGCAGGCGAAGCACACATTACAGCAGCAACAGGTGAAGCTAATTTGGCTTACATAGAAATTCAAGAAGGTCCGTATTTGGTAAAATCAACAACTGAAGCCTTTGATAATGGTGAGCGTCCTGTAAATGTTGATAAATCGAACTTGGTTTGGTTAAATGCATCTGATATTACCTGGATAAAAGATAATAGTGGTGTGCAAATTGCTTTTTTATGGGGAAGTCATAAGGAGGACGAATTGAATGCTTCGCTCATAAAATTTCCGGCCGGATTTAAAGGTGAAATTATTAATAATAGTCCAAATCTAAGAGCAGTGATCATTCAAGGTAGCATAATACACCAAACTGCTAAAGATGATAAGGTTGATGTTCTGGATGCTGGATCCTATTTTGGTGCTGCGGAAAATTCAACTCATAAAATTTCTTCAGAAATAGAAAGTATTGTTTACTTCAGAACAAATGGAAAATTTGAAGTTGCCTCTAGTACGCCTCTAGAATAGGTTATTCAGGTCCGATGAAATACTTTGGAGTATTTCATTATATCAACAAAAAAGGCGGACAATGGTGTATGCTGGCATTTGGCTAAAGCTTGCCCTGTGCTATTTGACTTATTGGAAATTGCTCTTGATTCACTTAAGCAGAAGGGGCATTGGTTGATTTTTTAATATTCAAGCTCTTTGAATTCACACCTTTGCAGTATTAATATTTAGATTCTAAGCATAGGAAGGTAAAGTAACAGCAGCTTTCTATAGGAGATAAAAGCTTTTTAAATAAAGAGGGACTTTGCAGACAAAATAATTTAAGATGAGAGAATTCGAACCCATTAACAATGCATACAACAGTGTATTCAAAGCTGATGAACTGAGCATTGGAATAGTAGTGCCTATAGAGAACTACGACCAGGGGCTTCTGCCTTCCATGGAGCATCACTTGGAGCGTGTAGAGCTTATTGAAGCCTTAGGGTTTAAATCTTTGTGGATCAGGGATGTACCTTTTAACGTACCTTCCTTTGGTGATGCGGGTCAGATGTACGATCCCTTTACCTATTTGGGATTTTTGGCGGCCAAGACTACAAAAATAGCATTGGGTGTTTCCAGTATCGCTTTGCCCTTGCACCATCCGGTGCATGTAGCAAAATCCGCTGCCACCATAGATCAATTATCAGGCGGGAGGTTGCTTTTAGGGGTGGCTTCCGGTGATCGATTTGACGAATATCCCGCCATGGGTATCGATTATGATAATCGCGGGGAGTTATTTCGCGAAGCCTTCCAATACATTCGTAAGTCACAGCAGAGTTTTCCTCAATTGGAAACAAAAAACTTTGGCGAATTAAAAGGGCATATAGATATACTTCCAAAAGCCAAAAGCCATAAAATTCCCATGTTGATGACCGGTTTTAGCCAGCAAACCTTGGAGTGGAATGCAGAGCAGGCGGATGGGTGGATGTACTATCCCAGGGATCCCAGACAACAGAAATACAGAATTGAGGAATGGCGGGCTTTGGTATCCGAGTCAAATGAATTT
>TARA_R100001369_G_scaffold63290_1_pt1 | contig 28627 bp, 24 predicted proteins | sample TARA_R100001369 | Tara Oceans TARA_R100001369 (sample SAMEA2621528) | marine metagenome | biome: marine biome (ENVO:00000447); feature: surface water layer (ENVO:00002042); material: "saline water (ENVO:00002010), including plankton (ENVO:xxxxxxxx)" | depth 5 m
CAGAGAGCACCTTGTTTACATTGTCCCTTGCAATGGCTGCCGTACCTCCCATACTTCCATCACTGCCAGAATCAGGATAGAACCTATTAAGGGCCAATAAGGCAAATACTTGTTTGTTCAACTCTGCTTCTTGTTGGTTTAACTGTTGTACCCTACCGTAAACAGCCCCTCCAAGGGAGCCTTGTTCGTCTTCGGGCATATCCAGTCTAAAGGACAGCTTTGGTTCCAACAATTCCCCGTCAACATTAAGGTATACCAAAAAGGGTAGTACTTGGCGGTATTTGTTGACAACACTTATATCTTCACCCGAAATTACGGACGACATCAGTGGAGTTGCGGAGGTTTCCACTTCATATACGGCGGTCACGTCCAGTTTGGCATCCGTTGGGTCGCCCTGCCAAACAATGGTACTACCTGGGTTGATTTCAAACCTTCGTTTTACCAGATTGTACAAAGAAGTCTCATAATGCCCCGAATTTAGTTCGTACCGGCCAGTGAGATTTGTTGAGCCGTTGGGTTTTATATTCAGATTTAGGGTTGCATTGCCAGATACTTTAAGGTTATCTCCGGTACGCTCATCAATGATGATGTTAAAATCCGAATCGTCCGCAATTTCCAAAATAACATTAACATCCATGCCGGAAAAAAAAGCGGGGGTTTCTTCCTGGTCATTTCTGGTGAGGATGGCATCGGGATTTTCACGGTTAACAAAAAGGACCACTCCTTCACGCTCCTGCACATCTAACTGCTCTTTGGGGACTACATAGGTAATATCGGTTATTTTACGGACCCGGATTCTCCCTTCTATGACCGGGAGCTTTAAATAGCCTTTGACACTTAGGTCCAGATCGAAACTCGACTTCCCATAGAACAATTCGTTATCTTCTTTTGTGGAGTTTAGGGCTTGAAATTGTTCAGCATTTAGGCTGATGTTGAATTTGGGATTTGTTAATTCTTCAGTGCCAATGGAACCGTTCATTTTAAAGTTGCTGCCATTGGCGTCCGTAATCTGAAAATTGTCCATATAAATCCCTTTGTTATCAATTTTAAGGGTTTCATCGGAAATTCTAAATACAGAATTTAACGTTGCCACATTAAAATCAGTGTCGTGAAAATTAACGGAACCAGAATATATAGGGGAGGAAGTTGTCCCGGAAACATCAATATTTCCTGATAGTGTACCATGGGAATCTTTCAAACTTCCCTGGGAGAATTTTTCTATAAATTGGAGGTCTATTCTATTTAGATCCAGATCCAAATTTAGTTGTGCACCAGTTTCGGATGCGGCATAATCCCCGTTAAGGTCAATATCCGCGCCACCGCCTTTTAAAGCCAAATTAAAATCGTAGGTTCCATTAGTTTTGGAATTGGCATTCAGACTTAAATTGCCAAGTGCATGTTCCAAAATTTCTAAATCGGTTATATTAAAATCTGCCACGATCCCGGTGGCACCGAATAGATTTTCAAGGGTGAAATCCCCGTTCACAATACCAGATGCCAAAGGCCTATCGGGGTTTAGCATGCCTATAAATGTCTGAAGTCTAAATTGCTCAAAGGTTAGCCTAAGAGGTTTTTCCTCCTTTTCGGAAACAACACTTACAAGGCTTAATTTTTGTGAATTTCTTTCTAGGGTTACCTTAGAGAATTCCAAAAAGTTCTCTGCTATGGATATTTGATTGTCCTGAGGAATGGTCCATTCCTTTTTATTAAATATTAACTCCAAGGGATTGATATGGAGTAGGGTGGTGTCCCTGGCCAGCGTTATTTCGGAAGCAATGTGCGTTATTTTTTCTTTGCCATCATAAGAACTGAAATCCACCAATAATTGCCTATTATCCAGCCTACCCTCCAATGTGGTTCTTCCAAGGTCCACCGGATCGGCCAAGAGGTTGGCCAGACCTGCCTTAAAATTGAGATTCGTGGAATCCCCATTTATAGAAAAGCTTAGACTGTCAAGTGCCATTCCCTTATATCTGGCATAAGGTATTTGTAGGGCCGACACCAAGGTTCTTTTGGCCGCATCAAAATTGGCGTGCGCACTAATAGAGTCCAATTGTTCCAGATCTTTTAAAAATACCTTGGTTAGTATGGAATTTGGAATCAATTTCAATTCCATTTTTAGTTTTATGGTATCGGCAGCGGAGGTAGGTACTATTGAATCTTGAAAATAATTTTTAAAATATTGTTTTAAGGAAGTGTTTATACCTTGTGGAGAGCCGTTGGAATATAAATTCCCGCTAAGAAAATCACTGATAATGGCAACTTCCGTATTAAGGGTATCTATTTTGGATTTAATCTCGATTTCACCCATTTGGTATTGTTGCCCATCATATACGGCTACCCCATTTTTTACTGAAGCGTCCAGTATAAAGTCTTTTGGGTTGCCGGTGAAATCGGCTTCCATTTCCAGCCCCGCCTTTATATTTTCGGTAGTAATTCCAAGGGCCTGAAGGTCCGCACCAATTACATTTAGTTGTAGGCCATATTTTGTATTGGCGGAATCCAAATCTACACCTGTCCTAGAAGTAAAATTTAGATTCTCATCCTTGAAATTGAGGTTTATGTTGCCTTTTCCGTTACGGATTTTCCCATTGAGATCCAGATTGGCAAAGTCGTAATTTTTGAAGGAAAGTTGGTCGAATTTGGAATCCATTTCAGCATTCAAAGTACTGAGACTGCTGCCGCTTCCGGATGCATTTATTTTAAATGCCACGGTGCCCAGTTGATCATTTTGTAACAACTTGCCCAATTGTAGATCGCTCACTTGAAGGTTACCGTTAAAGTTAATCGTATTTAGATTGGAATAGTTTCCTGTGATTTGGGCAGTGCCTTCGGGAATTTTTACAAGGGCTTCCCCGGAAACGTTTTTTAAACTGCCCTTTGCCTTGGCTTCGACCATAATAGTCTGGGGCAGCGAAATATTCAGGTCCTTTTCGGTTACAAATAACTCTAGGTCGGCAATGGTGGAGGTGGCTTTGAAGGTTGAAACATCAAAAGCAAGTGAATCGGGTTCAGTTACCCGGAATAATTGGCCTTCACCTGTCAAGGTAGTGTTGCTCCAATTCAAGTTTAATTTGGGAATGTTCAGATCATTAAGTGTTCCCTGTAAATTTAAATTTCCATATATGGGATGTTGTTGGCCAATGGTAAAATATTCATTTTCTGTTAGGGTAGGCTCAAAATAAAGGGCATCCTGAAGTGCCATTTTTATTTGGTTGAATTGCAGGTCTACCTTTGTGTTCCCCGGGGACTCTATTAGATTTTGTATTGAAGTATAATCCAATGCAAATTCTCCATCCAAAGTACTTGAGCCGGTCTCCATTTTTAATCCCGAAATGGATGCCGAGGTATCGTTGAGACTGGCGTACATGGCCAATTGGTTTAGAGCGAAGCCACTTTTTTCCAAGAATGAAAACCGGTCCAAGTTTATTCTCGCATTTTTAGGTTGGTAGTTGAGGTCCGTTGCGTTCAAAGTAATATTGGACAAGGCTATATGGTTGGGGTTAAATTGCCCTGTGGAAGATGGCGTATTGTTTAACTGGTAAAGCAAAGAATTGTTTTCGAGGGAAATTTTATTTGCCACCAATGCGAAATCGGGCCACGAAAAGGTCGACTCTCTTGAAGGAGTCGCTGTAGAAGCCGAAACCACGGGGTTAACCTTTTGGAGTTGTAGGGAAATGTCCGAGTTTTTTAGGGACAACAATGCTATTTCCACCTCGTTTTTTGCGAGATCGGCTTTGGGAAGGTCCAGTTTAAATTCCCCCAATCTTACCTTTGCCACTACATTTTCAGGTATGGAATTGTATTCCATTAGAATATTGTTCAAATTCAGTTCGTTGATCACCAAATAGGGAAGTTTAGTATCCGGATTGTCTTGTGGGGCAAATGGTTTGCTTTGTTTGTATTGGATTTTGGTATCCGCCAATGTCACTTCGTCCAACTCATAATGCATGGATTCAAGATCGGTCTTATTCGCATTTAAATATAGGGAGCCCATGTCCAGTTTGGCCTCTAAACCCGAAGCCCTATCATTATAGGATAGTTTAAAGTCGGAAAAATCAAGAGTACCTATTTTTATCTCCATAGGCGTGGCATCTGATTTTTGGGTAATGGTATCCTCCGATGCCAAGGCATCTATGAGAAATTGGTAATTAAATTTCTCCGAATCGGAATTTCGTTCAATCTGAGCGCGCAAACCTTCCCATTCAAGTGACTTTAAATTCAATTCATTATGGAACAACAGGGCTCTAAGAGGCACGTTTGCCTCCAAGGTTTTGGAGTACAGTAGGGTATCCCCTTTTTGATCCTCCAGGTATAATCCTTTTAAAAAAGCATTCCCTGAAAAGGTTATAAATAGTTGGTCTATTTCAACTTTGGTGTTGGTCCTGTCGGATATGTAATGTGTTGCCTTGTTTACTATGAAATTCTGGGCCCATGGGCTTCTAACGATAAGTACCAATGCTATAAAAAGCAAAGCAAGTACCAAAACAACTTTGGCGGCCCTTCTAAGAAATCGATATTTTGACTTGGTTGTTGTCATAGTTCGTAGCCCAAAGATCATCATTAGCGAAATAGAAAATGCGCTTTTACGATACTTATGCTAACTTATTAAATAAAATATACGGTTAAAGGGTATTAGTTCAAATATATTAGGCAATAATTGGCAGGTTTGGTTGGTGGCTAAAAGCATATTGGGGCAAGATTGGATTTTATTGAGCCTGGATTTTTGGGGAAAAGGACCTATTCTTGTAATTAAAATGTAGGTATTGAAATTATAAAATATATTTGCCGGCATGGAGCGTAGTATTGGGGACAAAAAATAGGAGCGAGAAAAATAATATTAATTAATAGCGTGTAATTATATGGCATCAGGATTTTTTGCTTTGCTGGACGATATCGCCAGTTTAATGGATGATGTTGGAGCTATGACCAAAATTGCCGGTAAGAAAACGGCCGGCATTTTGGGAGATGATCTGGCGGTAAATGCCGAAAAGGCTTCAGGTTTTGTTTCCTCACGTGAAATTCCAGTGCTATGGGCCATCACAAAAGGGTCCATACTGAACAAATTGATCATTCTTCCCATTGCTTTTCTGCTCAGTGCTTTTGTGCCGGTTGCGGTCACGGTAATCTTGGTGTTGGGCGGACTTTATCTGGCCTATGAAGGGGCAGAGAAGATCTATGAATTTTTTGTGCCCCACAAACACCCAAAGGAGGAGAAAGTAAAAACCTATTTGACCAAAAAAGAAATTTTGCTTTTGGAAAAGGAAAAAATCAAATCGGCCATTATAACCGATTTTATTCTCTCCGTAGAAATAGTAATCATTGCCCTAGGAACGGTAGTTCAGGAACCAATTTGGACCCAGGTAATGGTAGTCTCCATAATTGCCCTGGTGGCAACGGCAGGGGTTTACGGTATAGTGGCGTTGATCGTTAGGATGGACGACTTTGGATTAAAGCTTATAGAGCTCAACGGTAAGAAGCACAGTATATCCGATTCTATTGGCAGGTTTTTAGTGGGTGCACTGCCTGTAGTTATAAAAAGTTTATCGGTAATAGGAACCATTGCCCTGGTTCTGGTGGCCGGAGGCATTTTTGTACATAACCTGGAATTTCTTCATCATTGGCTAGAGGCCTTACCGGCCATAGTAGGGGAATTTTTGGCCGGTCTGGTAATAGGCTTCCTTAGTTTATTGGTGGTAATGTCATTTAAGAAGGTTTTACCCATAATAAGGCCAAACCGCAATACCGACCACAAATAAATACTGGTAAATATTCGATTTAAAACTAGGAAGAGGCCATTTAGCCAATTAGTCCAAGTTTGATTGCAGCGCTAAATTATTTCTTAGCTCCATGTCCGATATCCATTGGAAATTAATTGGATACCACTGGTCCCTGGGGATTGGTGCATTTGAGGAATCGACCATATTTCTTTTTAGGAAAACCTGATTGTTCTCTGAGAATACATGCTGGGTTTCAATAACATCATGGCAGATGCAGCAAATGCTTTTGGTTGTATTTTTCATATTATATGTTCTTTTTGTACCTATTCCTTCCCATATTAAAAATGCCTACTTTGACTCCTATTCCGGCAGAAAAGCCGTTGATGTCCTTAATGGGGGCAAAGCTTCTGGCATCGTTGAATTTATTAGAAAATCGATACTTTACGCCAGCCTCCAATTGTAAGTACCTGGAAATATTGAACAAGGTGTTTATCCCGGGTTCAACTATAAAAAAGGCCTGTGCGTTATCTTCAAATTCTTGCTCGTCAAAATCATGGTCGCTATAATTGTCATCTATATAACCCATTCCACCTGCTCCTATCAAGACCGGAAATGAAAGGTTAACGAGGTTTTTGCTAAAAAAAATAGGTTCTAAATGCAGTCCACCATAAGCCCCAATAAGATCTTCATCGTACATGGACAGACCCCTATAAATATTTTGGTCCGAATAGAAGAAGGTGCCCACAAACCCTATTTCAAATTGTTGGTTGGCCACATAGGCGACCTGTAAACTGGTGAAGAAGGTGTCCTTGTCCTCAATTTCCCCATAGTGGGTCGTTAGACCTAAGTAGACCCCGTGAACTACGTTGTTTCGATCATTAAACTCTACATAATCGCCAGTAGTGTCCTGGGCAAATGTGGTGTTTATAAAACCCAATAAAAGGGGAAGTAAAATTGCTTTGTTTAATTTCATGCTGTTTGATTTTTGATTGATGATGTTATAGTAGACAACAAACACTGTAAAAAGTTGCATTTTTTTATAACTTTTTTTAAAGTTCCTTTAAAAGAATTACTCCTTTTTCACCCGTTATGGAAATGGAACCCTGTTTGGAATTGCCGTAGGTAGCCTTTATGTCGCGTATTCTTTTTCCCTTATCCACCATTTGGGTTTCTACGTTTTCAAAGGTTTTTGGCAGGCGCAATAATCCTTCCTCCAAGGTTGCATTAAACCTGAAGGAGAAATCCTGAACATTAAGAACTATTTCCGAGGATTGTTGTTGAATTTTGATCTTGGCATCCGCACTATGAATGTTCGATACTTTAAATTCCGCGATTTTCATGACCAGGTCAATTTCATCGTCCACATTCTCCAATGCTACGTTGGAGAATTCCAATGCCCCGTGTATGTCTTCCACGGCATCAATGGTAATTTCATCTTTGCTGGAATAGATTTCCAAGGAGGAAATCTCCTCTAAATCTATAGCCGAACCGCTACTGGTGAGTCTTAAATCCTTGGATTTTCCAAGGGATAAACTGCCATTTTTTAAATTGATACTTCCAAAGTTTATATTCTTGGCCTTCAGCTTGCCATATTTTAGTGCAATGTCTGCGTTTTTGAGGTTTTTGTTGATCCAAATATCTCCATGCTGCACATCTATTTTTAATTTGCCGGTCCAATCCTCTAGAATTACGTCGCCAAACTTATTATTGATATGCACCACCGCATTGGCCGGTAAATAAATGGAATAATTAATCTGTACATTACTTCGGTCAAAGTCGAACGGATTTGCTTTGTTGAAATACTCCGCTAAAAAACCTTTGTTTTTTTCGGCAATTTCCGAGCTAATAGTAACAAAATCGGTCATTGCCTTAATATTGGGCTCAATACGATCCAATAGGTTTTGTGCATTTTCCATTTTTTTATGGGAGGTAACGATATCCACGGTAATGTAAATATTGTTCTTGGACCACCCATGAATGGTTATATTGCCATATTTGTTGTCCACTTGGAGTTCTCCTGCATTGGTCATTTCAAAAGTCTCCGATATGGTTTTAGATACGTTTTCCTGTGCTAGCGTTAAATTGGCCATAAGTACCATAGCTAGGCATAATAGCGAGTTTTTATAAGGTGTATCCATAATCGTCATTTATCATTTTTGAATCGTTTATTTGCCTCAATAAGTTTTCTATGAGTTCAATCCTTTTTTTATAATTGCCAATAATGGCTTCCAGGACCCTTTCGTTGCCAAGGTTTTTTTGCATTTCCAATTTTAGTACTTCGTATTCTTCATCCAATTCGTCCATGAACGATAGAAATTCCTCCTTGTCCTCCTGTGATAGGTCCGGATGGTCTTTTACTAATTGTACCTGATGCTGCACCAAGTTGCTATAATGCATGTCTATGTCCATAAGCTCTTGGGAGACCACATTGCTTTGCCCGCCTTGCTGGAAGCTGCCATAGACTGTTATGCCAATTAGGAAAGACAGTAGCAAGAGCAATACAACACTGGCCGCTACCCGAAATAATGGAGACTTCCACAACGGAACTACCTTAGGTTCGGTATTGGACAGTTCCGATTCTATTTTGGCCCACATTTTAGCCCGGTCCGCCTTGTGTTCGTCGAACAATGCCTTGTTGTCCCTTATATGTTTTTCAAAATAATCCATTACATTTCCTTTATAATTTCAAGTAACTTTTTCTTTGCCCTGTGGTACTGGGATTTAGAGGTGGATTGTGATATTCCCAATACTTCCCCAATTTCTTCATGATCGTATCCTTCTATCAAGTAAAGGTGTATGATCTGTTGGTAACCTGGCGGCAGCTTTTTAATGCCTCGTTTTACTTTTTCAATATCTACGTCCGCTACATTTTCAAGAGGTTCTTCAGTGAGATGATACTCATGGTCCACTATAGGCACCAAAGGAATCCGTTTTAGTTTTAAATGGTTAATACTTTTATTGATGACAATTCTTTTTAGCCAAGAACCAAATGTGCTTTCGTATCTAAAATTCCCCAAATTCTTAAAAGCCTCTACAAAACTGTCCTGAACGGTATCTTCCGCATCTTCCTTGCTGCACAACATCCGCATACTAACATTGTACATAGCATCTACATACTGTTCATACAATTGAAATTGTGAGTTTCGGTCGCCCAACTTGCTCTTTTCAACAAGTTCTTGGTGTGTAAAACGGATATTGGTTTTCAACTAAAAAAATGGTTTTAACGGTCCAATCAGGGGGATTTGAAATAATAGACAAACAATTGTTGAAAAAGTTGCATCTAGAGGGAATTTTTTTTTTACTCTTTTATTTTGCGAGGGGTCCAACACGGTATAAGGCCCTTTTAGCCCAAATTTTGGCAGGGTACACTATAAAGGGAAGAATCGAAATAATTTTTTCCTGGAATATGCAACCTTTACTTTTTTCGGTTGTCAATAGGCCATATAAAAATCATGAAACACGAAAATTGAAATCAAGAAATCAAATCAGAAAACCAATGTCCCTTAAGACGGAATCCAGTTTGTTAAGTGTTGGATGTTTAACGAGGGGCATTGATGGCAATAAGGACAAAGGATGGTCTAAGAAATACCCAAGGTATACTTATTCAAGTAACGCATATATCCCTACAGGATCTGGCCCCACAACACCAAAAATACATAAAGCGGTATGTCAATTTTAAAACCTTGAAAAAAGGGTGCTTTCCTTAAAATAAGGTTCGGATTTTCATTACCGAACGTTTGAAAGGAAATGAATGCACAATTTTGTCATGGAAATATTCAATGCCCCTTGGAACCATAGGTTTATAGGGTAGGCAATAGCAAGAAAAGGTGTTGTATGGATTGGCCTGTATGGTAATATGGATTTGGCCGGGACATAAGAAGAATTTTAACCATTTAAAATATAAAGAGAATTAGATATAGCAAAAATTATCAATCAATCAGCAGCGGTACCCAGCTACTTAGGAAGTTTATTCATCAATCAAAACTACAAAGTAACGGCATAGGGCTGTTTTAGGTACGCAATCATAAAAAAACGAACAATCAATAATGAAATATTCAATAATCAAAGAATGAAAAATATTTTTCTATCATTTATACTATTCGCGGGGATAACATCCGCTCAGGAAAGGTATACCGTAAGTGGTACCATTATGGATGGCAGTAATGGGGAAACCCTCTTTGGGGCCTCTGTCTTTTTGGAGGGGACCACAATAGGCGTCACCACCAACGAATACGGTTTTTACTCCCTTACGGCGCCAAAAGGCAATCACAAAATAATTGTTTCCTATATCGGATTTACAGAATTAAAAAAGGAGATAACCCTAGATCGGGATCAAAAAATGGATTTTGAAATCATGGAGTTTTCTACCCAACTGGACGAAATTGTGGTGACGGCCGAGGAACCGGAACGCGTTATATTGAGAAAGCCGGAGATGAGTGTTGCCAAACTGAACATGAAAACGGTAAAACAAATGCCGGTGGTGTTGGGGGAGCTGGACATTATAAAATCCTTACAAATGCTGCCCGGAGTTACCAATAATGGCGAGGGTTCCAGTGGGTTCCATGTTAGAGGGGGTGCGGCAGACCAAAATTTGGTACTGCTGGACGAGGCCATTATTTACAATACTTCGCATTTATTGGGTTTCTTTTCGGTCTTTAATGCAGATGCCATCAAGGATATTAAATTGTACAAGGGCGGTATTCCTGCCCGATTTGGAGGAAGGACCTCTTCGGTTTTGGATGTACGTCAGAAGGATGGGAATAGTAAAGATTTTGCCATGACCGGCGGAATCGGAATTATTTCAAGCAGATTGGCCTTGGAAGGCCCTATGTTCAAGGAAAAGGGATCTTTCTTAATTGCGGGAAGAGGATCATATGCCCATTTATTTTTGAAAGCTGCCGGTCAAGATAATAGCGCCAATTTTTATGATCTAAATCTAAAGACCAATTACAACCTAAATGGAAGTAACCAGCTCTTTCTTTCCGGATATTTTGGCAGGGATGCCTTTGAACTTGGGGAAAGTTTTAACAGCAGTTATGGAAACCTGTCGGGAAATTTGCGCTGGAACCATATTTTTAACGACAGGCTTTTCTCCAACCTATCTTTAATATATAGTAAATACGACTATGATCTTGGTATTGTAATTGAAGAATTCAATTGGATTTCCTCTATAAACAACTACAATATAAAATATGATCTGAAGTATTATACCAGTGAAAAATTTAAACTGGATTTTGGGGCAAGTGGCATTTATTACGATTTTGATCCGGGACAAATTCTGCCTACATCAGAAACATCCGAAATAAATCCTTTGTCGTTGGACCGTAAAAAAGCTTTTGAAGGGGCATTGTACATTAATGCAGAACATATGCTGACCAATGCGCTTACAGTACAGTACGGTCTGCGTTATAGTTTCTTTAGCCGTATGGGAGGGCAGGCCATGACGGAATATGCCGATGACAAACCGGTGGTGTACAACCAACTTTTGGGTATTTACGAAAGAGGTACGGCTGTAGGCGAGACCTACTACGAAAAAAGTGAAGCTATTAAAACTTTTGGCAATTTGGAACCACGGGTTTCACTGGCTTATCAGTTAAGCGACAACTCGGCATTAAAAGCTGGCTATTCACGTGTGGCACAGTATATCCATTTATTGTCCAATACCACTTCGGTGACGCCTCTGGATGTTTGGACACCCAGCGGCAAATTTGTAAAACCACAATTGTCGGATCAATTTGCCTTGGGCTATTTTAGAGATTTTGATGACAAGCGGTATTCCCTGGAGGTGGAAGCCTATTACAAGACCACGGATAACAGAATAGATTATATAGACGGTTCCGACCTTATTGGGACCAATACTATTGAAACAGAAATTCTGAACGGGGAATCCAGGGCTTATGGACTTGAGTTTTTGGCTAGAAAAAATGAAGGTAGGTTTACCGGATGGTTTGCCTATACCTTGTCAAAATCGGAACAGCGAACTCCAGGGGGCAATGCCGGAGGTTTGGGAATCAGCGATGGTAAGTGGTACAACACCGCTTATGACAGGACCCATGATTTCTCTTTGACAGGGGCCTTTGAATTAAATGAGAAATGGTCGTTTGGAACCAATCTGGTATTTCAAACAGGAAGACCGGTAACTTATCCCAACGGTCAGTATACCTATGAGGATTTGTCCATTGCCAGTTACTCGGATCGTAATTCCGATCGCCTGCCAGCCTATCATAGATTGGATATTTCCGCTAATTATAGACCCAACAGAAAACCCAACAATAGATGGAAAGGGGAGTGGGTCTTTGGTTTGTACAATGTTTATAATCATAAAAATGCAGCTTCCGTCTCTTTCGGACAGAATGTGGATACGGGGGCCAATGAAGCCACCAGAACGGCTATTTTCGGCATTGTGCCATCAGTAACCTATAACTTTAAATTTTAATAAAAAATGAAGACATATATAACACTTGCAATTATTTCCATCCTGATCACCTTTAGTGCCTGTACCGATGTGATAGATGTAGACGTGCAATCGGCACCGGCAAGATTAACTATAGAAGCCTCTTTGGATTGGGAAAAAGGAACTTCTGGGAACGAGCAAACTATTAAGCTTAGCACTTCCAAACCCTATTTTGGAAGCACTGACTATTCAAGTGTAACCGGGGCCTCCGTTACCGTTACTAACAAGGCCAATGGGGAAACATATGTATTTGAGGACCAAAACAATGGGGAATATACCACTACTTCATTTGTACCTGTACTAAACGGGACCTATACCTTGGAGGTGATTTATAATAATGAAACCTATACGGCCACGGAGAGATTAATGCCGGTAGTAGATATTACAGATCTAACCCAATCGCGAAATAAAGGTTTTAACGATGAAGACCTTGAGGTGAACGTTATTTTTACCGACCCCGAGGAGGAGGAAAATTTTTATCTCTTTAAGTTTAAGGAACGGGGCGATCTTTTGCCTTATTTGGAGGATGCGGATGACGAATTCGTAAACGGGAACGAAATTAGTTGGTATTTTGAGAAGGAGGAAGATGAAAGCACGGATAAAATAGAGGCATTTGTTCCTGGTGATATCATCGACATTGAATTTTATGGCATCTCCGAACAGTATTACAATTTCATAAGAATCCTTATAGAACAGTCGGGAGGTACTGGTCTTTTTAGTTCCACGCCCGTACCCCTTAAGGGAAATTGCATCAATGAAAGCAATCCGGATAATTATGCCTACGGATACTTTAGACTAACGGAAATGGTGAAAAAAAGTTATACCTTCCAATAACCGTTTTGCCAATTTAATTACAAGATGATAAGAGCAATAATTTTTGATCTTGATGGTACCTTGGTGCATACCGAAATATTAAAAGCGGAATCTTATGCCCAGGCCATTCAGATTTTGACCAAGGGGTCGGTATCCCAGAAAATGGTGTTGGACAGTTTTGGGAAGTATGTGGGACTTTCCAGGGCCGGCGTTGTGAATGGACTTTTTGAGGAATACAAAAAGCCTTTATCCGAACATCTGGATGGCCTGGATTCGGAAGCTGTACAAGAGAGGATTATCACAAGCAGACTTGCCATATACCATCAAATGCTAAACGATAAAACGCTCTTGTCCAGTCATTTTTGCAAGTACAATTTGGAGCTGCTGCGTAGCGTTCACAAAGATAATTTTAAAACGGTCGTGGCTACCATGTCGCATCGCTTTGAGGCGGACATGGTGATCGAGGCTATGGGAATCCGGGGAAAACTGGATATTATCCTTACTAGTGTTGATATTGTCCAAGGAAAGCCACATCCGGAGATATATCTTAAAGTAAAGGAAATGCTCAAAATGGAACCTGAAGAATGTTTGGTTATTGAAGATTCGTTACATGGAATTAAGGCGGGACTTGCCGCAGGGATGAACGTCTTTGCGGTAACCAACCCCCTTACCAGAAGTGAAGTGCATGCCGCAAATGTACTTGCCCCTTCTTTTATAATAGACGATCCCAAGGAACTTATCCACAGGGTTTACCAATTTATAGAGGAAAGTCGTTAGCGGGGAGGCCCTAGGTTTGGAATGGGGTCAAGGGTGCATGGCCAGCTGTCAATTCGCGTGGTCAGTGTATTGATTTATGTAGGACCTCTTTGGATGATTGTCTTTTAACTAGCTCCGTTTTTAGTACAATGTCTTTGTAAACAATAGGCTCTTTATTTTTTACCTGTTGCATTTCCTTGTAAAGTTGTTTAAAAGCAGCTTTGCCCATTTCGTACCCCGGTTGGTCTATTGTGGTTAAGCTCGGGGAAATGACGGATGACATAAACCAATTGCTGAATCCCACAATGGAGATGTCCTCTGGTATTTTTACTCCTTGTTCATTGAATTCCGTAATGGCCCCAATAGCTACCATATCGGTATTTATAAAGATGCCGTCCACATCCTTGTGGTCTTTTAACAATTGGCGTGCATTCATTTTTCCTTCTTCAAAACTCTGATCCCCACATTGGCAGATGTACACCAAAGAGGGGTCGTAGGGCATATTGTTGTCCAACAGTGCCTTTTTGTAGCCTAGAAACCTATCAATGGAATTTTGCGGTAAAAGGGCTCCTCTAAAATGTGCAATTCGCTTACAGCCTGTATCAATTAAATGTTGTGTTGCCACATAGGCTGCTTTTCTGTCATCGATGATCACCTTGGAGCATTTTACCAATTTGGCAATCTTATCGAACATAACCAAGGGTTTATCCTGTGCCAGAACATCGGTAAGATGGTTATAATCGGCAGTACCATTGGCCAAGGAAATTAAAATACCATCAACACGTTGTCTCAATAACAGTTGAATCTGTTTTTTTTCCAATTCATAGGATTCATTGGACTGAAGAATTATGACCAGATATCCTTTTTTTTCTGCCTGGGCAACAATGCCCTTGATAACACTGGAAAAAAAATGGTGTACAATTTCTGGAATTATCAGGCCAATGGTCTTGGATTCCTTGGTCCTAAGGTTTACGGCAAAGGCATTGGGCTTATAGTTCAGGGTCTGGGCCAACTCCTTCACCAAGGCCTTGGTTTTTTTACTAATGTCCGGATAGTCCTTTAGGGCTTTGGAAACAGTGGTCACAGAAATATTAAGTTGATCTGCTATTTCTTTTAAGGTAACAGGTTTCATCTTGGGTATGAATTTATATTAAATATACTAAAAAATAGAAAATCTAAAACGTTTTCGTTCATTTCGAAATCGTTTTCGTTAATCAATTTAATATTTAAAGCCAATTTTAGATATATCTTACACCAAGATTGTTCCAAAGCTTACTAAATATTGATGCTCCAAAATCGTACAAAATCCCTTTATCAAATAGTCAATGGAGAAACGATTTTTGGTTGTGTGGGACAGATGGTGAATAGCTATAAATAACAAGGTTGGAATGCCATCATCTTGATGGACAGGAAGGCCTTTGACGAAATATAGAATTTTTAGGTTGGTTGATTGTTTTTTCGATTGAAGTGTAAATAGAGTTGATGTTTAGGTGACTAGGGTCAGCTCTTTTACTTTTCATTTCTTATTTTGTTTAAAACGATCCATGTCATTAAAGAACTGCTTCCCATTTTAAGGGGGCAACTTTTAAAAAACTGGGAATATTATCAAATGAATTGCATAGCTTTAATAAGTTCTTTTGATACCACATTATGGAGATAGGGCATTTAATTTAAGGTCCCATGTCTGCGCATTTAATTGGAAGGATAAGCAGCATAAAAGTTCCAATAGGCTTTTGACATATTAATAAAAAAACATTCTAACCTCCATCAAGATACCTATGTTAAACAAACCTAAGTTAAGTTTCTGGCAAATCTGGAATATGAATTTCGGATTTCTGGGTATTCAATTCGGATTCGGTCTGCAACAGGCCAATATGAGTCCTATTTACAGATATTTGGGGGCAGATGAGGCCCAAATACCATGGTTGTGGCTTGCAGGGCCGTTAACAGGGTTGTTGGTACAACCTATTATTGGCGCCATGAGCGATAAAACATGGACCAAATTGGGACGACGTCGCCCGTATTTCTTAGTGGGCGCCATTTTTGCGAGTATTGCCCTGATTTTTATGCCCTATTCCTCTACACTTTGGATGGCTGCCGGATTATTATGGATATTGGATGCCTCCATGAACATTGCTATGGAGCCTTTTAGGGCTTTTATAGCGGATAAATTACCGGCAGAACAACGAACTTTAGGGTTTTCGGTTCAAAGTTTCTTTGTTGGTTTGGGCCAGTTTTCTGCCAACATTATGCCCTGGTTACTTGGTTTTTTGGGGATCATTACCCTTGGGGCATATGGCGAAATCGCAGAGTTGGAGAACGCCAATGGAATACCCAATTTTATAAAATATTCCTTTGTCTTGGGGGCTATGGTTATGTTGGGTACGGTGTTGTGGACCATTTTTACTACGGACGAATATCCTCCGGAGAATATGGAGGAATTTAAAAAGGATAAGGGCAGTGTTGCCAAGGTTTTTATTGAAGTGAAGGAGGCCATTGTTAGCATGCCCAAAATAATGAAGCAGCTGTGGTGGGTTATGTTCTTTGTATGGTATGGCCTGCCCCTAATGTGGCAATATCTGTCCTTGGCCATTTCACGGCACGTGTTCGGTGCCGCCTCACCTGAACATCCAGATTTTGAAAAGGGAGCCTTCTATGGAGGTGTAAGCCTTGCCATATTCAGTGTAGCTTGTTTCACCATTTCTTTCGCCATTCCATGGGTAGGGAAAAAATTGGGACATAGGCTGACCCATGCTGTTTTCTTGGTAATAGGGGCTATTGGTTTTATTGCCATGCAAATTGCCACTACTACCACCATGTTTTATATATGCATGTTTTTGGTTGGGGTTGCCTGGGCATCCATTATGGCGGTGCCTTATGTCATTCTATCGTATTCGGTACCCAAGGAACGCATGGGGGTCTATATGGGCATTTTTAACATGTTTATCGTAGTTCCCCAATTTATAAGTATGGCTACCGTACCGTTTTTTTATGATTCATTGTTTTTGGGCGATCCAAGAAATGCATTGGCTTTTGTAGGGATATGTTTTATTCTGGGAGCAATTTCCTGCTTTTTTATATCCAAGGATTATGCCTCTGTACAAAGCAATTAGTCATAAAACAAGAGGGTATATGCATTTGATTTCGGGTCACTGTAGTGCTGAGAATTTAGATCATATAGCCTAAATCTGAAAATAAATTACTTAAAAAATAATATGAGAAACATAGATGTTCTATGTGTTGGGGAAGTACTTGTTGATTTTATAGGTCATCAGGCAGGGGTCGATATCAACAATACCAGGGATTACCACAGATATCTCGGGGGGTCGCCCACCAATGTGGCTATGAATTTGGCCAGATTGGGGCTTAAGTCGGTCCTAGTGTCCACCGTGGGTAATGATGCCTTTGGGGAATATATTTTTAAGAGATTGGGGGAGGTTGGTGTGGACACCAAATATATAAGTACCATTATGGACGAACCTACCAGTGTCATCTTTGTGTCCAGGAGCGAAACAACCCCAGATTTTATTCCTTTTCGTAAAGCCGATTATCGCATTACGGAAAATCAGATCAGCGATGATATCCTTGCCGCTACCACTATATTCCATACCACCTGTTTTGCATTGAGTAAAGATCCGGCTAGGACCACCATATTAAAAAAGGCAAAAGAAGCCTTTGACCATGGCTGTAAATTGAGCATAGATGTTAATTATGCCAAAAAACTATGGGATAGCCAGGCTGTGGCGCTAGAGGTTATCAAGGCGTACTGTGCGTTTAATCCTTTGGTGAAGATTAGTGAGGATGATATGGAAAGGCTGTTTGAACAGGAATTGTCACACGATGAAATTTTTAACTTTTTTCATTCCCATGGGGTCGACATTGTTTGTTTGACCCTGGGAAGTAAGGGGGTCAAATTATCGCAAAAAGGAAAAGGCATAATACAATTGCCGGCCATAAAGGTAGATAATGTAATGGACGCCACTGGTGCCGGGGACGCTTTCTGGTCCGGATTTTTGTTTGCCTATATTAAAGAAAAGCCCATAGAAAAATGTTTGGAAGTAGCCTTGCAATTGGCGGCCTTAAAACTGCAAAATGTAGGGAGGCTCCCGGACAACATCAATATTCTTTCCGATCTATTGTAAAGCGGATAGCTGTTAACCCAAATAAAACCAATTACTTAAGTGTCCAAAGAAATGTTAGAGCACAAATACGGAGGCCATGATTCAAATAATTCCAACATTGTAAACGGGGTAATGCTAAATGCCTATCCCGATAGTATTGGCCACAATTTGAACGACACCGTCACAATGTTGGAAATGCCGGAGTTTAAAGATGTATTTTCACTGTTCTACATCTTGCCCACCTTTTTTAATAGTGATTTGGATAGGGGTTTTTCCATTATAGATTACGATCTCAATAAAGATTTTGTCTCTAGGGAAGATCTTAAGGCCTTGGATAAATTAAATATAGGTTTAAAGTTTGATATTGTTTTGAACCATTTATCGGTGGCGTCGCCACAATTCCAAGACTTGTTGAAGCAGGGCGAAGACTCAAAATTTAAGGACTTTTTTATCAACTGGAACGAGTTCTGGGAAGGCAAGGGGGAAATGGGAGAGGATGGAGTGATAATTCCCAAGGAGGAGTTCCTATCCAAGCTTTTTATGAGGAAATCCGGATTGCCCATTCTAAAGGTGCCTTTCCCGGACGGAACCGAAAAGCCTTATTGGAATACCTTCTATCAGCAGTTGGCTTACCATAAAATTGTTGCGAGCGACTTATTGAAAATTGAAGGAATAAGCAGTGCCCAAAGATCGGCGATCTGTGAAAAAATAAATAGCGCTATAACAGAGGGAAAGGACTTGGGGAATTTGGATTTCGGCGACTGCAACCAATTCAAAAGTGAAATCCTGCAAATCGTAAATCGAAAAAAAACCTATCTGGGGCAAATGGATGTCAACGCCAAATCTCCCTTGGTTTGGGATTTTTATGAGGAAACCTTGGAAAAAGTAAAGGGTTTTGGCTGTAAAATTTTAAGGCTGGATGCCTTCGCCTATCTGCATAAGGAGGTGGGTCAATCCAACTTTTTCAATAAGCCGGGTACTTGGGAGTATCTGGAACGCATAAAGCAAATAGCGCAAAAGAACGATTTAATGTTGCTGCCGGAGATTCATGCAGAATACGGACTTCATTTACATGAAGAGGTGGCTCAAAAAGGGTATCATATATATGATTTTTTCTTGCCGGGGCTCACTATTCACGCTCTGGAAACAGGCAGTACCAAGGCCCTTATAGGCTGGGCCAGGGAAATTCTTGATAAGGGCTACAAAACCGTAAACATGTTGGGTTGCCATGACGGAATACCAGTATTGGATCTAAAGGGAAAGGAGGTCAACGGAGTTTATAATAATGGCTTGCTGTTGGATGAAGAGATAGAGGCCATCATGAACAAAATTATGGATAGGGGAGGAAGGGTTAAAAATCTCTATGACCCTTCAGGAAAAAAAATCTCCTATTACCAGGTAAACGCCACCTTTTTCAGTGCCTTGGGCGAAGATGAAAAAAAACTGTTATTGGCAAGGGCCATTCAAATGTTTATGCCGGGAATACCCCAGGTATGGTATTTGGATATTTTTGCCGGAAAGAATGACTATGGGGCCGCTGATAAAGGGGGTAGTGGGGGCCACAAGGAAATTAATAGAACTACTTTATCCCTACATGATGTGGAACAAGCCCTTAAACGGGATATAGTTATTGATCAACTAGCCATTATCCGTTTACGTAACAGCTCACAGGCCTTCTTGGGCAAGGTGGAGATTAAGGATGCCCCTGATGGCAAATTGGATATTGTTTGGAAGAACCAGGTAGAAAGTGCCCATTTAAAAGCCGACCTTAAAACCCTTACCTTTACCATAAACTATACTCAAAATGGCATTGCCAAAAGCATGGCGTATTAAAAGTGGCAATACTTAAAATTTTATATCCTTGAAAGCACCCAAAATCCCCCAAAATGAAAAGGAAAGAATTAAGGATTTGGATTCCTATTCCATCCTGGATACTTTGCCAGAAACCGATTATGATAACCTAACTACAATTGCTGCGGAAATATGCGGAACCCCAATTTCCTTAATTAGTCTCATAGACGATAAACGGCAATGGTTTAAGTCCCATCACGGTGTGGATGCAAGCGAAACACCTAAAGAGTATGCCTTTTGCGGCCATGCCATTAATGAACCCAACGATGTATTTATTGTCCAGGATGCTAGAAAGGACGAACGTTTTTATGATAATCCCTTGGTTACCGGTGATCCCCACGTTATATTTTATGCCGGTGTTCCTTTGGTCAGTAAAGCAGGCCTAGCGTTGGGAACATTGTGCGTCATAGACCATAAACCCAATTTGTTAAGTCAAAGCCAGATACGTTCCTTAGCTGCACTTTCCAAGCAGGTAATGAATTTACTGGAGCTTAGAAAGAGTAATTTCCTGTTGGAGCAAGTGGTAACAGAACTGGAAGAAAGAAATGAGGCCCTGGAAAAATTTGCTTCAGTTGCCGCCCACGACCTTAAAACGCCCTTGATCAATATCTCTAGTTTGACACAACTTTTCCGGGAACAATATAAGGGCATTCTGGATGCTGATGGTTTGGAAATGTTGGAAATGATTATTGGTTCTTCCGACAATCTTATCCAGCTCATTGATGGTCTACTGCATTATAGCAAGGCCGAGAGTATATTGCGGGAAGAAAAATCGAATATTGCCTTGAGCAGTTTGATCAAGGATTTGGAGGGACTTTTTAGTTATGACCACAATTTGAATCTGGTTCTAAAATCGGACTTGACCCATATAATGGTCAATAAAACCGCCATCCATCAGATTCTGATCAATTTGCTGACCAATGCCATTAAATACCATGACAAGGAGGTAGTTGAAATTGAATTTGGGGTATCGGAGAGTGATACCCATTACCATTTTTACCTTAGTGACAATGGACCCGGAATTGCTGCCGAGAATCAAGAAAAGATATTTAAGATATTCGAAAGATTATTGGCTACCGATAAATTTGGAAGACCGGGAAATGGAATAGGATTGGCTACGGTGAAGAAAATAGTGGAAAAATTAGGGGGGGACATCAAGGTGGAATCGGAACTTGGAAGGGGGGCGAAGTTTGTTTTTACCTTGGAAAAGTAAAAAAACCATAGCCAATAAATCCACTAGATCTTTAGGGATTGTAATGGATTTTTGTGGACGCATGATTTTCGGTCAATACTGTAACGATGATCTAAAGAAATAGGTAGCATCATTTGGTATGGAAGCAGTAGAGGTGTGCTCATGCTTTTTATATCTGGACCTGTCCTCTTCTGGGGCATTTGGAAATTCGTAGGTACCTATTACTTCGGTTTTTACCATATTCCAGCCAGGACTAAATTTAAGGTCATAAACAACATTGGTTTCCACCATTATTGGAGTTCCAGTATTGCTTAAGTCCCCACTCCAATTTTCATTGGCCTTTATGGCGCAGGCTTTATCTACATATACCCAAGACAGGATATATCCCTCATCCCCAAAATATAGATCGCCTGGGGTTAATAGGTTTAGGGTTACTTTTACAGAATTACCAATCGTTAAGATCCCGATCTGTTGCCCGTCTTGGTACACCAATAAATAAGTGTTGAGCTTAAAGCCAGCTTTTTCATTACTATACTCATAAACATCCGGATTATGGATATCAAAAAAATTATTGCTGTTTTTAATGTGGTTCAAGGGTTGTAACACGGGAATTTTGTCTGTAGGATTCAATTCAATACTCCCATCTACCTTAATAGCCCCAACTTGCACATAATTTATTTTATCATTTCTGGAGTCATAGGCATAGTTGAAGACAAGTTCGGCTTCCCCCTTGTTCCAATTTTTCAATTTCTTGTCCTTATCACTGGCCCAGGTGTTTTTCCAATATTTATCTTCATTTTTTGCGGCCTTGGGTATAGTGCTTGTTTTTTGTTTGCTTTTTTCATCCGATTCCAGCTTTTTTTGTTGTTGATCTGCCTTTTGCAGTACTTCCTCAAGGTTAAGGCTCTCCATAATGCTATCCCGAATTTTCAATGCCTTATCTATAAGGTCTTGTTGCTCAGGTGTTTGGGCGAAAGACTGGAACCCTATAAATAAAAGGAATATTGGCAAAATATGATATAGTGTTTTCATAGGTTCCCTTTCTTAAAAATATTTTCCGATCAACTTGGTATTGGGCATGGCCGATTGTGATGATGTTACCGTTATTTTACTTGGTTTTTTAATTTTGTCGAATACATTTTCTTCGTACATGCTGGGTATCTTCTGTTCGGCAACACTTTCAATTTTGTATTCAATAAAATTAAATCCAGCCTTTAACTTCAGATCATAGGCATATTGCGTTTCAACCGGATTGTTTTCTGTGTAAGTAACCGTGGAAGTACATGCTCCTTGATAATCAAAATCGGATTCCACATATAGCAATTCAAAATAGGACCCCAGCACAGCATCTATATCACCATAAGATTCCAACCATGGAACCAAATTTTCATCGGTAACCATAAACAACAATCCGGAATACGGATTTTCTTTTGTGCTTAGGGAAATATAGCCTCCACCAGCTGCTTTAATATTTTTATCCTCTGCGAGTATATCATAACTATTATCACATTTGGAAAACAAGGTAAAGGCCGTGTCCGTCATAAAATTGGCTTTTACATCATCAGTAATAAAATTTAGATCTGTTGGGAAATTTAAGGCTATTTCTCCAGCATCTGAGATAGTTCCTATGGTAAGCGGGTTGTCCATGCCGAAGGAAAACAACACTAGGTCCATAGCTTTCAATGGATAATTATCCACTATATGATTGGTTTGGGCCATGCCAGCTTGAAAGGCACAGGCTACTAAAAACAAAACTGATTTTTTCATAATAAATGTGTTTTACCGGTTAGAAAAATAATCTATGATCTCTATTATTATAGAAGGGTTGTAGAAGGACACGGCTCCCAATAAAAAAAGTAGGAACAGTAGTAGTAAGGCACCTATTACGCCATCTTTTCTTCCTGGCTCCAAGGTGGATATCCTGGGGTTTGACGGATTGTAAAAAACGGTAACCTGTTTTCCAAGAGTATATTTGGCAATTAATCCTGAAGCTTTCTTTTGTGAAAATTTCTTGAAGGAATTGGCAAAAAATGGCTCATTTCCTGTATAAGTGGCGCCATTGAGTTTATAGGTATATAGAAAATCGATTATTTTGGATAGGCGGAAATCGAGTCCCTTCGTAACCACTCCATTAACTTTCGGCCATTGGAGTGATTGTTTTGCCCACCACCAACGGCGAAGGGCCAAAAATAAAAAGGGCAGAAGTACCAATTGCAGAACAAGGCCTGCTATTTGAAACTGATTAAGGGATTCAAAGTATTCCATAACTTTAGGTATTATTCATTTTAATTTTTAAAACCACCCAAATTATCAATGCCCATGGCTTTCCAAAGTGCATCGGTGTCCATCCCCTTGCCTTCCAGGGTTACATAAAATCTATTGGCGTAAAGAAACCTAAGGTCGGATTGAAAATCTGCTTTTGTATCTGCATCCCGATCGGTACCAAAAGTTAAAATTCCGTTGCGCTCTACTTTGGAATATCTTATGGTATTGTTGCTTTCTGAAGTTATCTTGTTGAGGTGCAACATTTTTAAGGGTATTATGGCACCAACGGCCTTCTGCCCAGCGGCATCCAAAATTTCCATTCTAATAGTATCATCTCCAAAGCTGCCGGAAACAAGTTGGGTATCGGTAATTTCAGGTTCTATTTTGTTCTGTTCTGATGGATCTAAACTTAGATTGCTCAATTTTTTTGGGAATGCCTCTATGAGTTGGGCATTGGTAAATGGGGTCTTGGAACCTAATTCCTTGAGTAGATTATCATATTTTTTATTGATATCGTCATTCTTTCCAATAACTTCATTTATAGCCCCATCCAAAATCTTGGATGCTGATGGGTCTGAGGTTTTTGGGGTTTCTTTACATGAAGCCAAAAGCAAGATGATTGGTATTAGTTTTAGTATATTTTTCATTTTTATATGATTTTAAGATTTATTTTATTCGTTATGCAATAATTAGTCGTGCCATGGCTATGGTTTTTTGTAATTCAGATTAGCATCAAATTACATCCAATCCAATATTTTTAACAACTATACATAACAACTATACATAACAACTACTGTTCTAGATTATAGAATTCTGCTAATTGGTTGTAGTTGTTTACATCTATACCGTTTTTTTCTAGGGAAGCAAGGATTTCGTTATTACTATTTTTAGAAGAAGCTGTATTATTTCCAGCAATGATTACCAATTTAATATCTAAATCATGTTGCTCAATGTAATTAGCGTTTATTATAATCTCATTCTGCGTTATGCTATAAACACTTATTCGATTATCATCCCCAAAGAAGGGCAATGAGTACCAAAAATTTGGATCAGTGAATAGATCTGGATTATTGGATATACGAAAATACACTAGTACGGCTCCGTAGTCTAAAATTTCTTGGGTAATAGCATTAACATTAAATATATTATCACCAATAATAAGGGAAGTATTTTCTAGTAATACCGTAGTAACATTGGCATTACCGTCAATACCATTTTCGCCATTTTGCCCATCAGCTCCTGATGGTCCTACAGCCCCATCTTCTCCACTACATGAAATTAATAATATGATTACTAGTATTGGAAAGGCATAAATTAATGTATTCTTGAAGTTTTTCATGATTTTTATATTGGTTGGATTTAATTAATTGAATTGATCTAATTGTTTAAGGTTTTCAAAGTCGATATAGGACCAAAGGTCAATAGCTTTATCTGGACCCTCCAAGCTTATCCTGAACCTGTTGTTGTAAATAAAAGAAATTTGGTTCCTACTGATTTTAGGCTGTAAAAAGGCAATGGTCTCGTAACCGTCACGTTCCAAAAAAATGTATTTGGTTTCTACAGGTCCTTGTAGTCTAAGTTTATAGCTATTGAAAAAGTTTTTTACTATGGCCTTGGACCCGGCACCATCTTCAATGGAAAAGTTGTACTGATTGTCTGCGGGGCCATAGCCCCCGGTAGCCATTTGCCCGCCCCCTGGGTAGGCATATTGATTTGCCATTTTGTGGCCATTTATCATTTTTGGCAAATAGGGTAGAAGTTGCTCGCTACTTAATGGTGTGGTGCTCTTTAAGGCTTTCCAAACATCTTTGTTGCTAGGTTCTTGTTCTTGTATATTCTCTTTAGCCTTGGCCATTTCTACTACAGAAGTAGCAGGTTGACCTAAATCGTCCTTGTTTTCTGCTTTTGGGCCATCTTGGCAGGCGCCTAAAAATAGCGCGATCAATAAATAAATTACATTGGTTTTCATGGGCATAGTTGATTATTGTATTAATTTGAAATGTTCTTCCAATACTTTATTGGGTCTTTTGTCCCTGTATATGTATGTTGCCTTAATATATGCCGAGGGGTCGGCATTGTTTTGGCCATAAGGAATGGTATATGATATTTCGAAAGTTCTATTGGCTATACCGTCGTTGTTGTAAACGGTCATTTTGAATGTAGAACGGCCATTACCACTCTCAATGCTTTTAGGTACTTCGTTCCAATGTAACCAAGGCTTGGTGTTTTCTCCTATTTTGGCGAATAGGGTAGTGTTGTCAGTATTGATCTCGATTTTAGGAAAACTCCCGTTGGCGTCAAGGTTGGAAAAATTCATTTGCCCGTTCATGTTCCTTGAAAAAAGTAAGACCGCCAATAGTAGTATAAATTGCATTTGCATGATTTTGTATTTATTGGTTCTTAATAGTTCTTTTTGCTCTTTCATTTAGTCAGCAGACCTTTCGGCTCTGGGGTGAATACGGGTGACAGCACTGCCTATTTTATATTGTTTTTTAGGTATCAATTATTGAAACGAGGGCATTGAGAATATTTGTGCATTGGGGATTGTTATCTCTTGTTCTTCATAATAATAGCGTATGCTGGAAGGTAGCTCCACCAACGATTCCAGTCTTTTTTTGTCGTCAAATGTTATGGTAACCCGCCCGTCGGCAATGAACACTGTTTTTTCAGAACCAATACCGCCACTTATTTTTTTAGCCCTTGGTTCATTTTCCAATTTGGCAATGGTAATGTCACCAGCGAATGCCGCTATTTTATGCATTACGGATCCTTTGGTAGGTTCCAAGGCCAGAAAATCCATATTCATTGGTACAACATTGGCAATCATAGCGGCCATTTGGCCCATCTTGGTTTTTATCCAGCCCTGTCCTGGGACATTCATGTAAATAAATCCTTCCTCGTCCGAATAAAGGGTAGCGTTTTCTGCAGGGTGGGTCATTTTAAGTGCGTAGTTATCTGCATCAAAAAACATATTGATGGTCCCGTCCGGCCCCTTCATGACAATTCGCATATCCGAACTACCCGTTGATACATTGATCATTTGATAGCCGTAATTTTCCTCGCTAAAATGAAAAAGGGCTTCCAGTTTTACAGAACTATTTTTTTTAAGGTCTTTCTTTAGATTTACACCTTTAAAGGTGACCAAGGTGGTTTTTTCATTTTTGTCCCCCTTTACTTCTATATCATCGTTGGGGTCGGTATCGGGAACAAAGGAAATATGGTCCAATACCGTATTGCCATCTACTTTTAACGAGAACGTCATGCCTTTGTCTTCCATTTCTTGTACGGTGTATCCCAAAAATTCCATAGTAAAACTGGCCTCTTCGGGTTCGTCATCTTCAAGGATACCTTCAAAAGGATACACAGTGCCTTCTTGTAGCTCTTTTTTAGTTTTTTCATCCATAAAACTTATCGGCTCTATAATGTGCATGGCATTGCCTTGGGTAGTCATACGGAGATAGGTTGTAGTCTTTATGGTGTCTTGTTTACCTATAGGACCTTCTAAATAATAGGAAGGTAAATTGTTTTTAAGTGAGTCTGGAGTGTTTTTAAAAGCAGTAGGTGCATTTTCTCCATACAATAACATTCTATCATAGAAAGCACTAAAAGCTCTTGAAGCGTCATCTGAATAAATAATATTTTGCCAATAAAATAGCTGACCGTTTTGTATTATGTTGTTAAATGTATTCTCAACATCTCCGTGTTGGCCTAATTCACAGGCACTAAAAATAAAAAGTTTGTTATTTATATCAGGGTAAGTAATCGAGAAAAATTCTGGTCTTAAATATATGTCTTCTTTACCTAATCCAATCCCTGTAACGTTTTTTGAGCTAAGCTGATTTTTAAGATTTTTTAATTCTGAGCTTTTAAATTTTATTCCTGTTGAAATAAATGTATAACATGTATTACTTTTTTCTGAATTCTCTACTACCTGACATGTTTTAGAACCATGAGAACTTAAATACACCATGTCAAAATCATTAAATGATAAGTAATCATCTATGGTTATGGTTTGGGAAGCTTCAGTTTCATTCGATTTGTAATTAACATTGCCTTTGTAATTTCTATGATTTTTAAGTTTTGAATATGGAACTTTTACATCATCATCACTTTTAAAATACCATAGATAAGGAGCTAACACAAATGCCTTTTTGTTTTGCCTATTTTTCCCACGTTGTGCGCCCACAACATTGCTTGCGTTTTCCTCTATCTGTTTATTGTTGAGTATCGTCATTGAAGGTATGGCAGCACTGGCTGTGCCACCTTTGGTTAATGATGAAAATTCTTTAAGTCTAATCAACATAGTTGGCCCATTTTTAAGCCTAAAACTCAACAATTCGTCCCCTACACCAATTTCTTGCAGTTCTGGAATTTGCCTAAGTTCATTTATCATTTCCGTTACCGGCTTTAGTTGTATGGTATCTAAAATGGCAAAGCCTTTTAGGAAAACAGAATCCGGCATTTTGGAGAAATCTTCCAAAACCTCATTAGTTGCGCTGGCCTTATCTTTTTTGCTTTCATTGCATGAAAACAAAACCAGCAATAAAGTAAATAGGTATAGGAGGCGCATAGCTTCTGGATTTTCAGTTATAATTAACCATATTTGGTAATAATGAGGATACTCTATGACCTTTTATGGACACTACTTTTTTGGTTAAGGGAATATTCATTTTTTTCTGTTCAGGTGTAAAATCGTAGATTAAAACGCCTGAGAAATCATAACCAGGTGTTGCGTTGACTAGATAGGAATACGAAATTTTAATTTGCCCTGATTTGCCCTCACTATCTTTAAAATGACCTTCAAATTCTTTACGATTACTATCTGTTACTTTACCTGTGATGTCTCCATTCGTAAATTTGTTGTTTACCTGAAAGCGGTATTTTCCTAGTACATTGGCAATATTTTTTTGATTAATCTTTAGTTTGCCCAATACATCTGTTTCCCATGTTCCGGTCCAAGGTTTAATTGGGGCAGGTTTATCCTTGTTTGCAAAATCCTTTAAGACCTGTTCTCTTTTGTCTAATTCATCTTTTGCCACTTGTTCTTCAATTATATTTCCATACAAAGAATTAGGTCTTGACCCGTTCCAATTATCAGGTTGCCAGTCATCTTTACCTTCAGGCTTATATTCGCCTTCAAATGATTTTTTCCCGGCATGCATAATGAATGTAAATAGCCCCATTTTTCCCATCCCCGTTCTGTCAAAACTATTTATAGTCCTTGTATAGGTACCGGTTAAATTGCCATTCTCATATTTGCCGTCCAGTTTTCCATTCGGAAAAGTCCCCGTATAAATATCTCCCGACTTTGTTATATTCAATTCTCCTAAAGAGTTTCCTAAAAGTGTTGTGTTCCATTTTCCGGTCCAATCATTGCTTTGGGCTTGTGTAGAAAATGATAATAGGAATAGAATTCCCACTACTGTAAAGGGCATTATTGATTTTTTCATGATAT
>TARA_R100001369_G_scaffold623_1_pt1 | contig 28515 bp, 21 predicted proteins | sample TARA_R100001369 | Tara Oceans TARA_R100001369 (sample SAMEA2621528) | marine metagenome | biome: marine biome (ENVO:00000447); feature: surface water layer (ENVO:00002042); material: "saline water (ENVO:00002010), including plankton (ENVO:xxxxxxxx)" | depth 5 m
CTGTTTTTAAAGCCAATCTATCATTAAAACTAAAAGCATATCCAACATCGGCCTTAGCGATTGAAAACTCTTCAAAATCTCTATTAAAATTTGAAGCCTCTAGATATAAATGAAAATTACCATTAAAATAAAAACCGCTTTTTGGAAAAAAAGGATGGCTATAACTATCGAACTTTAAATTTCCAAATAGGCTAAAATACCCTGTGTTTTCAAAAACGATTTCATCACTCTGATTATCTTCAATTATGGTTTCGGATGTAATTTTTAAACGTTTGTATTCGGCTCCAGCACGAAGGGCAAAATCCTTTTTGAAAATAGTTTGTATAAAAACCTGATTTGTAAAATCCGAAAGTTCTGCATCTATTTTATTTAAACCAGCTAGTAAAGGAGACCCTTCTTCTAGAACAAGTAATGGGTTTACATTCTTGTTGAATTGGTTTAAGCGCGATTTAATACCAATACTGATATAATAGCCTTTGTCTATAAAATAATCGAAATTATATCTTGAGTTATCGCCAAGTATTAAATCTAATGATACAATATCATTATTAAAAAGCAATCTTTTTTTTGTGAGATTTGCTAAGAAAGCACTTTTGTATAAACCGTCATAATGCACACCTAATCTCAAAAATGTTGTCACCTCAGAGTCTTTAATTGTACCACTTAGATTATAACCTTCACTGCCTTCTGTTGGTTCTAAATTATATCTAAATGTGTCAAAGTTATTGGTTGCAATTAAGCTATTAACACCTTTTCTAAAATCAGAATAACTGATTTTATTTTCGTCTTTAAACTTCAGTTTACCTAAAATATATGATCTTGTATAACGGTTTTTACCATTTATTCTAACAGAATTAATTTTCACACTATCAATAGGTTTAACAATAGGCCTATTAATACTAGTACGCTGTTCCGTTTTTAATTCTAATAATGCATTGAGATTTACTCTTGCTGCTGCTGCTCCATTTGATATAATATTTCTTCCTTCATTAAATGATATTACTGAAAAACCTGTAATGTCTGGCTTAATATAAATATCTGTAAACTGAGCCTTATTTTTCATTGCATTAATGGTATGAAAATTATTAATCTGCAATAAGATATCTGGTGCTGATTTTAAGGAAGCTCTATCTTTTAAAGCATCTTGCACATCTACTCCGATAATAATATCCATACCTTTTGCTCTCAACTCTGCTACCGGAAAATTATTAGAAACACCTCCATCGATTAAAATTCTATCTCCTATAGTCACTGGCTGAAACAAGGATGGAAGCGCACCACTAGCGGTTACGGCTTCTGCTAAGTTGCCTTTATCAATTATTATTGCTTCACCTGTCTCTATGTCTGTAGCTACACAGAAAAACGGTATTGGTAGCTTTTCAAAGTCTCTAATATCATTAACCGGAATCATTAATTGATATAGTAAATTATAAACATTTTGCCCTCGAGATAAAGCTGAAGGTAAACTAATTTTAAACTTATCAAAAGGCAAACTGACTGCGTATTTTTGAGCATTTTCACGTTCGTAAAACGGTTTAAATTCTCTTGGGAAATTATCATTAATAAGCTCTTCAAAATCTATATTATTAAACATAGCTTCAAGCTGTTTCCCAGAATAACCTGACGCATAAAGCGAACCAATTATGGCTCCCATACTTGTTCCTGAAATATAATCGACTTTAATACCTAAACTATCTATGACTTTTAAAACACCAATATGTGCAAAACCCTTTGCTCCGCCACCACTTAGCACCAAACCAACCTTAGGCTCTTTTGCTTCTTGTGCATTCAAAAGATTAAAACTTGTGGTTAAAAACACCAAAGTTAAGACAAGCCATAAATGCTTGTATTTGGAATTATATGTTAGGTGTAATTTCAAATTTATTCTTTGTGATAATAATTATAAATCTTGTTTGCTCGCGATACTCCTACAATAGCTTCTAACTCATCTACTTTTGCATTTGCTATTCGTTTAACCGTTTTAAAGGTTTTCATTAAATCTACAATAGTTTGCTCACCAACTCCTGGTATATTTTCGAGTTCTGTGGTTAACGCGCCTTTACTTCTTCTGTTTCGGTGATGCTCTATACCAAAACGGTGTGCTTCATTTCTTAATTGCTGAATAATCTTTAAAGTTTCACTACGCTTATCTAAATATAGTGGAATTGGATCATCTGGATAAAACAACTCTTCTAATCGCTTAGCAATACCAATGATAGCGATTTTTCCTCTTAATTCTAAAAGATCAAGGCTTTTTAACGATGCCGATAATTGTCCTTTTCCTCCATCAATGATTATAAGTTGTGGCAGTGGTTGGTCTTCTTCTAATAACCGCTTGTAGCGCCTATAAACCACTTCTTCCATCGATGCGAAATCATCTGGACCTATAACTGTTTTTATATTAAAGTTACGATAATCCTTTTTGCTTGGTTTTCCGTTTTTAAATACGACACAAGCTGCAACTGGGTTGGTTCCTTGAATGTTCGAATTATCAAAACACTCAATATGTCTTGGTTCTTCAGATAAATGTAAATCGGCTTTCATTTGTGCCATGATACGATTGGCATGACGGTCTGGATCTACTAGTTTTACTTGTTTAAATTTATCCATACGAAAATACTTGGCATTTCTTATAGATAAATCTAAGATACTTTTTTTGTCTCCAAGTTTCGGTATTGTTATTTTTAATTCGCCACCCAAGTTCACATTAAAAGGGACATAAAGTTCTCTACTCATTGAATTGAAACGTTGTCGTATTTCAGTTATTGCTAATTCTAATAACTCAACATCAGATTCTTGTAGCTTCTTTTTTAATTCTAAAGTATGTGATCTTATAATTGAACCATAACTCAATTGTAAAAAATTAACATAAGCATACGTCTCATCACTAACAATTGAAAACACATCTACGTTGCTAATCTTTGGATTAACAATAGTTGATTTGGCTTGGTAATTTTCTAAAATTTCGAGTTTCTCTTTTATTTTCTGTGCATCTTCAAATTGCATCTGTTCTGCGAGACCCTTCATTTGCTCGCGAAACTGCTGTAACGAATCTTTAAAATTACCTTTTAAAATTTCCCGTATTGCTGTGATATTAGAATGGTATTCGTCTTCGGTTTCATAACCTTCGCATGCACCTTTACAGTTTCCTAAATGGTATTCTAAACACACTTTATATTTATCAGCTTCAATTTTAGACTCGGACAAATCATAATTACAAGTCCGGAGTTGATATAAACCTTTTATTAAGCCTAAAAGCGTTTTTACAGTTTTCATACTTGTATAAGGTCCAAAATATTCAGAGCCATCTTTAATGACGCGTCGTGTTGGAAAAACTCTAGGAAAACGCTCTTTTTTCACACAAATCCAAGGATAGGATTTATCATCCTTTAAAAGCACATTATACTTTGGCTTGTATTTTTTTATTAGATTATTTTCTAATAGTAATGCATCATTCTCAGTTTCTACAACAATGTGCTTAACTGAAGTGATGTTTTTTACAAGCACACGTGTTTTACCGTAATCGTGATGTTTATTAAAATAACTACTTACACGCTTTTTAATATCCTTAGCTTTTCCAACGTAAATAAGCCTATCTTCAATATCAAAATACTGATAAACACCAGGTTGATTAGGCAACGTTTTTATTTGTATTTCTAAGCTAGTTTCTGGCATATAATCAAAGGTAGTAATTAGATTTAAATGCGTATGTTTTCAATTAACTTTATGAGTATCTTTAGTAACTTTTTATTAAAATTAATCTATGACTAAAAAAACTTTAGGACGTGTTGATAAAATTGACTTTCCTGAATTAAAGCTCAACACAATAGCTGTTAAAATTGACACAGGAGCTTACACTTCTACCATCCATTGCTCTAAAATTAGAGAAGAAGACCATAAATTATATTGCACTTTTGAAAGTAAAGAACATCCTAACTTTAAAAGTGAAGAAGTTGTATTTCAAAATTACACCTGTACCGATGTTAAAAGTAGTAATGGCCATCGCGAAAACCGTTTTAAAATAAAAACAAAAGTTATATTCTTTGGTAAAACATACAAGATTAACTTAACTTTAAGCACAAGAGATGATATGCGATTTCCCGTACTTATTGGACGTCAGTTTTTAAGCAAAAAGTTCATAGTTGATGTAGACTTAGAAAATCAATCTTTTAATACTCAAACAAAATAATGAATATAGTTATTCTTTCTCGCAATCCGCATTTATATTCTACATCGCGCCTAGTTGAAGAAGCAGAAAAAAGAGAGCATAAGGTCGAAGTCATAGATCCTTTGAAATGTGATATCATTATCGAAAAGGAAAAACCCACCATTTTTTATAAAGATCGTTATTTAGATTATGTAGATGCTATAATTCCTAGAATTGGTGCTTCTGTAACCTTTTATGGCTGTGCAGTTGTGAGACAGTTTGAAGAAATGGGTGTTTTCACTATTGCATCATCAGGTGCTATTCTCCGTTCTAGAGATAAATTAAAAAGCTTACAACGTCTAAGTAAGGCAGGTATAGGGATGCCAAAAACGGTTTTCACCAATTACTCTAGAGATGTTGAGGAAGTTATACAGCATGTTGGTGGTACACCTTGTATTATTAAATTATTGGAAGGTACTCAAGGTCTTGGAGTGGTTTTAGCAGAAAGTAAAAATGCAGCCGAATCTGTTTTAGAAGCCTTTAATGGCTTACAGGCAAGAGTCATTGTACAAGAATTTATAAAAGAAGCAAAAGGTGCAGATATAAGAGCTTTAGTTGTAGATGGCCAGGTAGTTGGCGCGATGAAACGCCAAGGAAAAGAAGGTGAGTTTCGCTCTAATTTACATCGTGGTGGCTCTGCTAATATTATTAAATTAGATGCAGATGAGCTAAAAGTAGCTATGAATGCTGCAAAGGTTTTAAAATTACCTGTTTGTGGTGTTGATATGCTCCAATCTTCACGTGGTCCTTTATTATTAGAAGTTAATTCTACACCAGGTTTGGAAGGTATTGAAACTGCAACAAAAAAGAACATTGCACGCGATATTATTACATTTATAGAACGTAGCACAAAATAAACAGATGTCAAAAGATATTTTAAATATTTTAGGAGTTGAAGTCGCTCCAGGCAAAGGTGCAACAGTTACTTTTGAAGTCGCAAAATTACATACAAGAAACACTTTAGATATTCCTATAATTATAGAACGCTCTAAAAAGCCTGGACCTAATGTTTTAATTACTGCTGGCATCCATGGAGACGAAATTAATGGAGTGGAGATTGTTAGGCAACTCATTGCAAAAGGTATAAATAAACCAAAAATAGGGACTACCATTTGCGTTCCTGTAATCAATGTTTTTGGCTTTTTAAATATGGACCGCCTTTTCCCAGATGGTCGTGATTTAAATCGTGTATTTCCAGGAAATGCGAATGGCTCTTTGGCAAGTAGAGTTGCGTATTTTGTAATGAAGGAATTAGTGCCACATGTAGATTTTGTGATGGATTTTCATACTGGTGGTGCAGATCGTTTTAATGCGGCTCAGATTCGTATTGAAGAAGACAACCCGAGATTAACAGAACTAGCACATGTTTTTGGAGCTCCTTTTATTTATTACTCACAGAATTTAAATAAATCCTTTAGAAATGCTTGTGATAAGGTTGGTGTGCCAATGCTTCTGTTTGAAGGGGGCAAATCCTTTAATATTCACAATACCATAACTAATACTGGTGTAAATGGTGCCAAACGCGTACTTCATCATTTAGGAATGTTACGTAGTAAATATAAAGTGTCACAACCAAAAACAAGTGCTGTAGTTATTGAAGAAAGCAAATGGTTAAGAGCAAAATTTTCTGGCATGTTTAAAGCGACAGTAGCTATAAATACACATGTTGAAAAAGGAGATGTTTTGGGTAATATTACGGATCCTTATGGCAGCTTTAACTACTTTGTAAAATCTCCATATAATGGCTATGTGTTTAATGTAAATGAATCACCAATTATCTACCAAGGGGATGCTATTTTTCATATTTCTACAAAATTAGAATCGTGACTAAAAAAGAATTAAGACGTAAATATAAAACGCTAAGACAAGACTTGTCAGAATCTCAAATAGATGATTATAGTCTAGCTATTGCTAATCAATTATTGAAACTTAATATTTGGGACTTCACCTTTTACCACATTTTCCTAACTATTGAAGAACAAAAGGAAGTTAACACTGATTACATCTTAAATATTTTGTCTGGAAAAGATAAAAATATCATAATTTCTAAGAGCAATTTTGAAGATTACTCCATGACGCATTATCTGCTCACAGATAATACAAAAATTAAAAAAAACGACTACAATATTCCTGAGCCTATTGATGGTATTGAAATCAAATCTTCTCAATTAGAAGTCGTTTTTATTCCACTCTTAGGTTTTGATACCATTGGAAATAGAATTGGTTACGGAAAAGGGTTCTATGATCGATTTTTAGCAAGTTGCAAACCTAAAACACTAAAAATTGGTTTATCTTTTTTTGAAGCTGAAGATGAAATTTTTGAAGCTTTAATAGATGATATTAAGTTAGATTATTGTGTGACTCCGAATAAGCTATCTCAGTTTTAATAGTCTCTTTAAAAGCCCGTTTATTAAACACAATCAAAGTCCCAATACCTGTACTAATAGCAACATCTGCTACATTAAAAACTGGGTCGAAAAAAGAAAAGATCTTCCCTCCAATTAATGGCAACCATTCCGGCAATACTCCGTTCCAAATAGGAAAATGTAACATATCTACAACCTTACCATGAAACACATCTGAATACCCGCCAGCTTCAGGTAAAAATGTGGCGACTTGCATATAACTATCACTAAACAATATTCCATAGAACACAGAATCAATAATATTTCCTAAAGCGCCAGCAAAAATTATAGCTACTGAAAAAATTAAGATTTTAGACTTTTTGTTCTTGGTTACATCCACTAACCAAAATGCAATACCCGTAACAGCAACAATTCTAAAGAGGGTTAAAATAAGTTTTGCTGTTCTGTCAGTAATAAACGTAAATACGTCGCTTAACTTAGTTCCCCAAGCCATACCATCATTCTCAATGAAGTCTATATAAAACCAAGAAAAAACAGTTATGTTGTCGTTAAGTTGAAAGTGTGTTTTAATATAAATTTTACTGATTTGATCTATCAGTAAAATAATGAGAATAACAATTGAGGCTTTCTTTAAGGACATCTAAAGATTTTAAACAAAAATAATGGTTTATTCTGGCTTTGCAACTCTAATATTACCATTTACAGATTGAAGTTTCCATTTTGAAATAAGTATGGAAAACTCATCAAAAATTATATCGCCATGATTAGAGTAAGCGCTTATATCAGCACTATTTGTAATAATACTAATATCTCCATCTATTGTATTTATGGTTGCTGTATCTACTTTTGCCATTACATTGCAATGGCCTTGTAATAACTCTACAGACAAGTTATTGAAAATTCCTTTTAAATCAACAGAACCAACGTCACTGAAGACATTCAACATTAAATATTCTGGGATTTCTAAATATAAAGTTGCTGCAATGACTTTATGTGCATTGCGTTTATCATCTACTTTAAGTGTAAAAGGTAAACGTTTTAAACCAATCTTTAAAGTATCGTTTTGTTGATTGGTTACAATCTGAAATTGGCTTTGATACTCACCATCAAGTTTAGATGTAATAGAAATATGATCTGTTTTTGTAGTAGACACTGAGATTGAGAATATCTGATTTCCATCAATTTCTATGATTTTAATAGCACCAATACTTAGTTCTTGCTCTAATGAGTTTTGAGCAATACTGGTTTGAAAACAGAATAAACAGAGCATAAAAAAAGCCTTGAAACTAGTTATACAAGGCTTTGTGTATTTGTTTCTATTCAAAATGTAATCTCAGTTCTTTAAGATCCTTTTTTTCAAAGGGACATTACTTCTGCATATTCTTAGCTTCAATACTCAATGTTGCATGGGGTACTAACTTTAAACGTTCTTTATTAATTAGCTTTCCGGTAACACGACAAACTCCGTACGTTTTATTTTCAATACGAATAACGGCATTTTTTAAATCTCGTATAAATTTTTCTTGTCTAATAGCCAATGCAGAATTTGCTTCTTTACTCATCGTAGCACTACCCTCTTCAAAAGCTTTAAATGTAGGCGACGTATCATCTGTACCATTATCATGGTCATTCATGTAAGCACTTTTTATAAGTTCTAAATCACGCTCTGCTTTGTTAATTTTATTTTTTAATAAAGCTTTAAATTCTTCTAAATCTTTATCAGAATACCTATTTGTATCTACTGCCATCTATTTTAGTGTTTTTTAATAAACAATTTAGTACTTACCTCATCAAAAGAAATTTCTATACCATCGTTTACAGTGTCCATAATTTTTAAATCCTCAGTTAATGTTTCAGATTTAATGTAAGCTTCATTTGAAGCAATTGCTTCAGCAACATGAGGATTATCTTGAAGTTGTACGTCAATTCTGTCAGTAACATCAAATCCTGAATCTTTACGTAGATTTTGAATGCGATTTACGAGCTCGCGAGCAATACCTTCTTTACGCAATTCTTCACTGATTGTAACATCTAAAGCCACTGTTAATGGACCTTCGTTAGCCACAAGCCATCCTTCAATATCTTGAGATGTAATCTCCACATCTTCTAATCCTAAAGTAATATTTTTTCCGTTAATGTCAACGTCCATATTACCATTTTGCTCAATATTTTTAATATTGTCTGCGCTAAAGGCATTTACTGCACTAGCAATCAGCTTCATATCTTTTCCAAACTTAGGCCCTAAAGTTTTAAAATTCGGTTTAATCTGTTTTACTAGTATATCAGAAGCGTCTTGTAAAAGCTCAATTTCTTTTATGTTTACTTCGTGTTTAATTAAGTCTGCAACCGCTTCAATTTCTTCTTTCTGTTGTTTATTATCAACAGGAATCATAATCTTCTGCAATGGTTGTCTCACTTTAATTTTCTCCTTAGCCCTCAACGACAATACTAATGAGCATATTGTCTGCGCACTCTCCATTTTTCGTTCTAAAACGGTGTCTATAGCATTTGTATCTGCTTTTGGGAAATCTGCTAAGTGAATACTTTCAAAAGTCTCTTTATTGGTTACCGAATTTAAATCTAAATACAAACGATCCATAAAGAAGGGTGCAATAGGTGCACCAAGCTTAGCTATAGTTTCCATACACGTATAAAGTGTTTGGTATGCTGAAATTTTATCGGTTTGGTAATCGCCTTTCCAGAAACGTCTTCTGCTTAAGCGCACGTACCAATTACTTAAATAATCTTGTGTAAAATCTGAAATTGCTCGTGCGGCTTTTGTTGGTTCGTATTCTTCATAGAATTTATCAACTTTCTGAATTAATGTGTTTAATTCAGATAAAATCCAACGGTCAATTTCTGGTCGTTCTTCTAACACAATATCAGCTTCACTATAATCGAAACCATCGATATTTGTATACAATGTGAAGAATGAATAGGTATTATATAATGTTCCGAAGAATTTACGACTTACCTCAGCAATTCCTTCGCTGTCAAACTTTAAGTTATCCCAAGGATTGGCATTACTAATCATATACCAACGCGTAGCATCAGCTCCGTATTTAGATAACGTTTCAAATGGGTCTGCCGCGTTACCTAAACGTTTAGACATTTTTTGTCCATTTTTATCTAAAACCAGTCCGTTTGAAACTACGTTTTTATAAGCTACAGAATCGAAAACTATGGTTCCGATAGCGTGAAGTGTATAAAACCATCCACGTGTTTGGTCTACACCTTCTGCGATAAAATCTGCAGGAAATGCTTCTTTATTATCGATTAAGTTTTTATTCTCAAAAGGATAGTGCCATTGTGCATAAGGCATAGAACCAGAATCGAACCAAACATCTATTAAATCACTTTCACGATTCATAGGTTGACCTGAAGGTGATACCAGTACAATCTTATCAACGACATTTTTGTGTAAATCGATGGTTTCGTAGTTTGCTTCAGACATATTACCAACTTCGAATTCCGCAAAAATATCTTCAGATAGAATACCTGCTTCAATTGACTTTGCCATTTCAGATTTCAATTCTGCAACAGAACCAATACAAATTTGTTCTTTTCCGTCTTCTGTTCTCCAGATTGGTAATGGGATTCCCCAAAAACGTGATCGTGACAAATTCCAGTCGTTTGCATTTGCTAACCAATTACCAAAACGACCTTCACCAGTTGATTTTGGTTTCCAGTTAATGGTTGTATTCAACTCGTGCATTCTACCTTTTACATCAGTTATTTTAATAAACCAAGAATCTAACGGGTAGTATAAAATTGGCTTATCTGTTCTCCAGCAGTTCGGATAACTGTGCTTATATTTTTCGACCTTAAAGGCTTTGTTTTCTATTTTTAACTTAATGGCAAGCTCAACGTCTATTGAGCGTTCTGGTGCTTCACCATCATTGTAATATTCATTCTTTACATACTTACCTGCAAATTCACCTAGTTCTGGTCTAAACTTACCTTGTAAATCTACTAAGGGTACTAAGTTACCATTGTCGTCTTTTACTAAAAGTGGTGGAATCTCTGGTGATGCTTGTTTTGCTACTATAGCATCGTCTGCACCAAAAGTTGGTGCTGTGTGTACGATTCCTGTACCATCTTCAATCGTTACAAAGTCTCCTGAAATTACTCTGAATGCGTCTTGTGGATTGTCGTTTGGTAAAGCATACGGTAATAATTGCTCGTAGGTGATGCCTACTAAATCCTTTCCAACAAATTCTTTAACCACATAAAAAGGAATCTTTTTGTCGCCTTCTTTGTAATCTATTAATTCTGGTTTTGTCTCAACTTGTTTGAATTTGCCATCGAACTGTTTTCCGACTAAATTCTTAGCCAAAACAACATTCATAGGTTTGAATGTGTATTGATTATAGGTCTCAACTAAAACATAGTCAATCCTTGGCCCAACAGTTAATGCTGTATTACTAGGAAGTGTCCAAGGAGTCGTGGTCCAAGCTAAGAAGTAAATGTCACCCTCGTTTTGTAAAAAGTCTGGTAATGATTCTTCATTTGCCTTAAACTGCGCTACAACTGTTGTATCGGTTACATCTTGGTATGTTCCTGGCTGATTGAGTTCGTGCGAACTTAAACCTGTACCTGCTTTTGGCGAATAAGGCTGAATGGTATAGCCTTTGTATATTAAATCTTTTTCGTAAATCTGTTTGAGTAACCACCAAACACTTTCCATGTATTTAGATTTATAGGTAACGTATGGATCATCCATATCTACCCAATATCCCATTTTCTGTGTAAGATCATTCCAGATGTCAGTATAACGCATTACCGCTTTTTTACAAGCTTCGTTATATTCTTCTACTGTTATTTTTGTACCAATATCTACTTTAGTAATACCAAGCTCCTTCTCTACACCAAGCTCAACTGGTAAGCCATGTGTATCCCAACCTGCTTTTCGTTTTACTTGAAAACCTTTCATGGTTTTGTAACGTGGAAATATATCCTTAATAGCTCGTGCTAAAACGTGATGAACACCAGGTAAGCCGTTTGCCGAAGGAGGTCCTTCAAAAAATACATAAGGTGGTTTTCCTTCTCTAGTGGTTACACTTTTGTCAAAGATGTTATTTTCTTGCCAATAGCTACCGATTTCATCTGCAACCTTAGACAAGTTAAGTCCTTTATATTCAGGGAACTTTGTACTCATATTATCAAAATTCTTATAGTGTTGCGAAATTAAGAATTTATACCCAAAGGACAGTTTATATCATAAAAAAAAGCAAATGGAAACCATTTGCTTTTTTTGTTATAGGTATTAAAATAATCTTGTTAAAAAATTAATCTTGTTGCAAATTTAGCTTGAATAATCAGAGTAAAAATTAACATAGATTAAAATCAACGTAAAGATTTTCTGATTCTACTTAATTGAACTGGTGATATATTCAGATAAGAAGCTATTTGATATTGAGGTATCAGATTATCAATATTAGGTATACTTTTCTTTAAGGATAGATACCGATCAGTAGCATTAAGTGACATGTTTTCGAGTTGTTTATTTTCGTAAATAACAAAGACATATTCTAAAACTCTGTTATATAGATTACTTATTGCAATATTTGTTTTTGATATTTTAATAAATTCTTCGAAATCAACTTCATAAACCCGAGAATCTACTAAAGCTTCATAACTCAATTGAGATGGCTCATCATTAACTATTGAAGAAAATGCACCAAGAAAACTAATGGGCGAAAAAATATTCTTTGTAATTTCTTTACCAGATTCTAACTTCGCGTATGCTCTCATTAATCCAGACGTTAGAAAAGCTATTTTATTGCTTTTAACACCTTGCTTAACCATAGCTTCACCTTTTTTTAAATCTTTCTTTGAAGCTAAATCTTTAAGAATTAAAAAGGTTTCTAACGAAATATCAAATTTTGATGTTAGAAATTCAAAACTTGGATTCTTCATTTATTTAGGATTATTAGCTGATAGGGTTATTGAGTGATAACTTTTTTATCTCTTCAAAGTTAAATTGTACAATCTATTTTAAACCAAAAACTCGACTAGATCCTCGATTTTTGAAATCAATTGAATTTTAATTATTGTATTTTTAAGTGCTATTTTGTTGTATTTGGAAACAAAAATAGTGGAGAAGCCTAGTTTTTCAGCTTCAAGAATACGTTGTTCCACACGTTGTACTGGTCTTATTTCACCAGATAAACCAACTTCTGCGGCAAAGCAATACGCGCTTGGTATTGCTACATCTTCATTAGAGGACAATATAGATGCCACAACTGCCAAATCTATGGCCGGATCGTCTACGGTTATACCGCCAGTAATATTTAAAAATACATCTTTAGCTCCCAAACGGAAACCTGCCCGTTTTTCTAAAACAGCTAAAAGCATATTTAGTCGTTTGGCATTAAAGCCAGTTGCCGAACGTTGTGGTGTACCATAAACTGCAGTACTCACCAAAGCTTGAACTTCTATCATTAATGGCCTCATGCCTTCTAGAGTTGCAGCAACCGCATTACCCGATAATTCGCCATCTTTTTCTGAAATTAAAATTTCAGACGGATTACTAACCTCACGTAAACCTGACCCTTGCATTTCGTAAATACCTAATTCATTGGTTGAACCAAATCGGTTTTTATTGGCACGCAAAATCCTAAACACATGATTTCGGTCGCCTTCAAATTGAAGAACAGTATCTACCATGTGTTCCAAAATTTTTGGACCAGCGATGTTACCGTCTTTGGTAATATGTCCAATCAACAAAACAGGTGTTGCTGTTTCTTTTGCGAATTTTATGAGTTCGGTTGTACATTCTTTAATCTGCGAAATACTTCCTGGAGATGACTCAATATAATCACTATGTAAGGTTTGAATAGAATCTATGACCACAATATCTGGCTCTAAAGCTTCAATTTGTTTAAAGATATTTTGTGTTTTTGTTTCTGTTAGAATGTAACAATTGTTTGAATTAGAATTAATACGTTCTGCTCTCATTTTTATTTGTTTTTGGCTTTCTTCTCCAGAAACATAAAGTGTTTTGTATTCTAACTTTAAAGCAATTTGAAGTAAAAGTGTACTCTTACCAATACCAGGTTCGCCTCCTAACAAGGTTAACGATCCATGAACCATTCCACCTCCTAATACACGATTAAATTCTGCATCTTGCATATCTAAACGTGCTTCTTGAGACATGTCTATTTCATTTATTTTTAGTGGCTTTGAAACACGTTTTGTCGTAGATGAAGGTAATTTCCAATCGCTCTTTTCTGGTTTTTGAATGACTTCTTCCGTAACGGTATTCCACTCTTTGCAAGACGTACATTGCCCTTGCCATTTAGCGTATTGACTGCCACAATTTTGACAAAAAAAGGTTGTTTTTACTTTAGCCATATTTATTCTCCTTGTAACGGAAATCTAAAATTAGAACAGCTAAATTAAGATAATTTTAGTTGATGTCTTTAAACCAACTAAAGATTGTTAAGACTTTTAAAGTTGCCAGTTTTGAAGACAAATTAGAAAATAAAAACGACTTTATTTTTCTATAAAGAGACTCAAAGAAGTAGTCTGTAGAAATGGTTTTTTTCTTAGTTGTCTTCATCGTTGTCCTCCTCTCCTTCTTCATCAGTGTCTACCACCGTGAGTTCATCTATTTTAGAAAATATAAAATCTCTATTGATATGGCTAACATCGTTTAATGTTAATGCCGATTCATATAATTTTTTTGCTTTTTTTGTTTTGCCAATCTTCTCTGCGTATTGTGCTAAATAATAGGTGCCTAATAAAGATTCTGGATTTAATTTTTTTGCTAGTTTTCCTATTTTCTCTAGCGATTCTAAATCTTCTCGTTGTTCTGCAACTTTTACTACTTTTTCAAATTCCTCTTCGGTTATTTCTTTTTTGATGCCAAATAATTTTTGAATTCTATCGTAACGATCTACCAAGTAATCGTCTAAAGTTCCCTCATATGGTAAAACCTTTTCTTCTAATTCTTTTTCGCGAAGTGGTTTATAAAGTTCAAAAATTTTGTCAAATGATCTAGATATTGCACTCGTCACTAACGTGTAATGTGTTTCATTTTTGAAGTCATCAAAATAATAGGTTAAAAATTGATTTTTCACTTCTGAAATTTGAGAATTAGCAGTCAAAACTGATGCTCTAATACCTGGCATGTCTTTATCTGATGTCGCCATGTAATAGAATATATCATCTCTAAAAGATTCTAAGCGCTTACCTAGATAGTCTTTAACTGTACCAGACAAATCAGGACTTATTGATACATATGCTTGAAAAAGCGGATCTTCTTTAAATAAATACGAATTAATAAAGTTGCCCATTAAATCGTGTCCAACCGCAACTCTAAACTTACTCGTGTTATAATTATTATCTAAATAAGGTATTAACTCATCTGAGATAAAATTATGAAAACGCAAGCCACCTTCCTTTGGTAAGCCAGTTACTTCGTCACAATACCCATCATAATAACGCTCGTCACCTTGTACAATACCCACTACAATTGAACCAGGCATATCATCAAAATAAGTTTGAAAATCTACTTGACCTGCAACAGGTTCAAATAAATAATCCCCATCAAAAACTATAATTAATGGATGTTTTAATTCTGAAGATGGGTCGTAATTTTTCGGAAGTTTAATCTTTAATTGACGTGCGACATTAAGATTAGGTGAATTTATTTCGTCATACCTAATTTGAGCAATTATAGGAATAGATAAAAAAAACAGTAAAACTATTAGGATAGTTTTTTTCATAAGTTAAGTAGGTTTAATTTAGGCAATCAAACATACTCAATTATCGTTAAAAAGTCAATTTTTTTCGATGAAATGCACTAATTTTTCATAGCGTCTTGTATTTCATACATTTTTTCTAACATTATTTCTTTATCAATATATTGTGAAGGATCTAACGAGAGACCGGATTTGTAGCGTAATAATGCTTTCTTCAAATTTCCTTCTTTCTCATGATACATACCCATATAATAAGCTCCAAGCATTGAGCCTGGAAATTTCTTTTTAATAGTTTTTGCGAGCTTTTCGAGAGATTCTAGATCATCTTTCTTATTACAAGCTGCTGCAATTGCTCTAATATCATTTTCTATTAATGGTTTTTTAAATCCATAAAAATATTCTATATCCTCATATTTCTTAATTAAATAATCATAGGGCGAACCTTCAAAAGTTAATACCTTCTCATTATATTCTTTACCATTTATTGGCTTGTAAAGTGCAAAGATTTCGTTTAATGCTTTCGGTATACCTTGACCTACTAATGAATAGTGATTAGCGTCTTCAAAATTATTGAACTTGTAATGCAACTTTGAATTTTCAATGGTTTTAAATTTATTATCTGCTTCTACAATTGCAGTTTTTAATACTCTTATATCTGCATCTGCCGTAGCCAAATAATAGAAGGTTTCTTGTTTTAAAGTTTGTAATCTTTCTTGTAATCTATTAACCATTTCTGGGGCAAAATCTGGACTTAACGCAACATAGGCTCTAAAAATAGGCTTGTCTTTAAATAAAAAGTAATTAGCAAAGTTTGCTCCCAAATCATGACCAACAATCATTTTATAATTTGAAACCCCATAATTGTCTTCCATATATGGTAATACATCTTGAGCTAGAAATTCATAAAAATCCGCACCACCATCTACCGGAAAAAATGTTTCATTGTCATAGAAAAAATCAACATCTCTAGTTTTATCTTGATTAACACCAACGATAATACAATCTGGAATATCTTCCCAATAGGCCTGATAATCAATATTACCTGCTACTGGCTCAAAAAGATAATCCCCATCTAAAACCAAAACCAAAGGATAGCTACGTTTCGCTTCTGGATCATAATTTCTAGGTAGCTGAATTTTTAATTCGCGTTTAGATCCAAGAATACTAGATTCTAAAGTCTTATAAATGGCCTGAGCATTAAGATTTGAAACTATAAATAATAGAATAACAAGTGGGGAAAATTTCTTCATTATAGTAGTGATTAATTTAAAGCAAAGTAAAAAATATTTTAATACTTACACTTTCTTTCTATTAAAGATTGGAAGATAAATAAGGGATAAGCCCCCTAAAATAATTATGACAAGTGTTTGTGTTGACCACATAATCCACCCAAATGCTCTACTTGCATCTTCTGGCATACTAAAAAGTAAAAACGCAATGACTATAGCCTCAGGAAAAGAACCAATACCTCCATTTGTTGCCGCAATACTAAAACTGGCTAGAATAAAACCTATTAAAACAGCTGCTACTGAAATATTTTGTAATTCTGGTAAAGCAAAGGTTGTGATATAAAACATTAACACATACATCACCCAAATAAATAAAGTATGGCCTATAAAAGCCCATTTCTTTTTCATCTTAAAAATACTAAGCGCACCTTCAATTAAACCTTTAACAAAAGTTCTAATCTTTAAGGCAAATTTAGAAGCACTGTTCATTATAAAAAGATAAACTACTAATGCGCAAATAATAAGGATAACACCTACTAGTATTAATGTGATTGGATTAAATTTATCTAAGAAAAAATTTGAGATAAATTCAAATTCTAAAAAAAATGCTAAAGCTACTATTAAGAGCAACATAATAGTATCAGCTAAACGTTCTGCTACTATAGTACCAAAGCCCTTATCAAAAGGAATTCCTTCGTAATTAGTTAAAATAGAGGCTCTTGCGACTTCACCTGCTCTAGGTATTGTGAGATTGATTAAATAGGCCGAATATACGGCCATAAAACTATTGGCAAATTTAGGTTTATAGCCCAAAGGTTCTGCCATAAATAACCATCGGTAAGCTCTTGAGATATGACTCAAAATCCCTAAACTAACCCCTAAAATTATCCAAAAATAGTTAGCATCTTTAAAGTACTGTATTAATTTAGGAATAGATATTTGCGAAAGTGAATACCAAACTAATACTACACCTAAGAGTAAGGGTAAAAGAACTTTTAGGATGGATTTAGATGAACTCAATTATCTATGTTAATAAGTTGGTTGCTTCATCTGGAAATACTAATGACGGCTTAAATACTTTAGCCTCTTCAATTTCCATAAAAGCATAAGTGATTAAGATTAATGTATCACCAACAGCTACTTTGCGTGCAGCTGCTCCGTTTAAAGTAATCTCACCACTATTTCTTGGCCCAGGAATGCAGTAGGTTTCCAATCGCTCACCATTGTCATTATTTACAATCTGAACTTTTTCTCCCTGTATAATATTAGCAGCCTCCATTAGGTCTTCATCGATAGTAATACTACCAATATAGTTAAGCTCTGCACCAGTAACTTTTACACGATGAATCTTAGATTTTACGACTTGAATTTGCATGCTACAAAGATAATTAATTTAAAGCGATATTGTCTATAAGTCTTACATCACCTGCATAAACTGCTATAAAGGCTCTATATGTCTTTTTTGTTGATTTTCGTTTTACTGGTTTTAAGGTTCTAGTGTCTGCGATTATAATATATTCCAATTCTAAAAGTGGCTCTTTTTTAAATTGCTTCTCAACCCATTCCGCTACATTTTTAGCACTTTTTGTGCCAAACTTAATTTTGGCAGTTTTTAGCGTTTTATAAATAAAAGGTGCAATAGCTCTATGTTCTTTTGTCAGTCTCGTATTTCTAGAACTCATAGCCAATCCATCATCTGCCCTATAAATAGCACAGCCTATAATCTCGACAGGTATTTGGTATAACTCAACAAGTTTTCTAATTATTTGTAATTGCTGAAAATCCTTTTCACCAAAATATGCATAATCTGGTTTGACAATCTCAAATAATCGTTTTACAATGGTGCCTACACCATCAAAGTGACCTTCTCTAAAGGCTCCTTCCATTTCGTGCTCTAAACCACCAAACTTAAATGTTTGTGATTCAATCTTATCTTCATAAATATCCTCAACAGTAGGCGCATAAACAATAATAGCTGTTTTACTCACACTTGTTAAAAGAGCAACATCATTATCTAAAGTTCGAGGGTATTTAACCAAGTCCTCATCGTTATCAAACTGGGTTGGATTAACAAAGACGCTAACAACAATCACCTCGTTTTTTTCTAACCCTTCATTAACCAATGACAAATGACCATTATGAAGCGCTCCCATTGTTGGGACAAATCCAACAGAATGCCCTTTGGCCCTTAAAGCTTGTATATGAACCGATAGTTTTATTTTATTATAAAAAATCTTCAATGTAATAACAAAAAATTAACGCTTGCAAACATAATATAATACCTGCAATCTGCATAAATTTTTGTAATTTTGCATGTTTTTTACTTGTAATTTTCAAAAGCAATCCATATATGAAAGATAAGCGAATATTGTATGTGTCCTCGGAAGTTGTACCATATTTACCAGAAACTGAGATTTCTTCAATGTCCTTTGAAGCACCAAGAATGGTAAACAAACAAGGAGGTCAGATACGTATATTTATGCCACGATTTGGTAATATTAACGAAAGAAGACACCAATTACATGAAGTGATTAGACTTTCTGGTATAAACCTAGTTATCAATGATTTAGACATGCCTTTGATTATAAAAGTTGCTTCTATTCCAAAAGAACGAATTCAGGTTTACTTTATAGATAATGAAGAGTACTTTAAGCGTAAAGCCACATTAACTGACGAAGATGGTAACTTGTTCCCAGACAATGATGAGCGCGCTATATTCTTTGCAAAAGGAGTTATAGAAACTGTTAAGAAATTAAATTGGGCACCAGATATTATTCATGTTAATGGATGGCTAGCATCTTTACTACCACTCTATTTAAAAGAATTTTACAAAAACGAGCCTTTATTTACCGAAAGTAAAATAGTTACGTCTGTATACAATCAAAGCTTTGAAGGTACGTTAGATAAAAACATGATTAAGAAAGTAACTTTTGATGGTTTAGATGCTGAGGTAATAAAACTTTTAGAAAAGCCAAATTATAATAACCTTATGAAGATTGCTATAGACAATTCTGATGCTATTATAAGAGGTTCAGAAGAATTACCAGAGGAGATCGACACCTATATTAGTGAATTAACAAAGCCTGTTTTAGATTTTTATTCCATAGAAGAATTTGCAGATCCTTACACAGAGTTTTATACAAATACTGTACTTAACAGTTAATATAACCTATGAAAAAAAATAAGTTTGCCCTGCAGATAATATCCTTTGCTTTAATTGTTTTAAGTTTTATTGCTTGTGATAAAGATTTTGCAACTTTAGACTCTGATGTTATCAATGAAGATAATGCTACAAATTTTAACATATCTTCAGAAACATACGACATCATCACCCATACTAAACCACTAGGTCCTGTTCAAACTAATAACCTAGGACTAAATACGTTAGGAATATTTGATGATATTTATGGCAGAACTACATCTCAACTTTTAACTCAGTTAACAACTTCTTCTTTCGATCCTGATTTTGGTGAAGAAATAGAAATTGATTCTGTAGTCTTAACTTTGCCCTTTTTTAATAGAGTAATAGATGTAGACGAAGATAGTAATGTAACTTATGAGTTAGATTCTGTAATAGGCAATGATCCTATGAATTTAAGAATCTTCCGAAGCAACTATATAATCCGAAATTTTGATCCTAATGGAGCTTTTAGCGATACACAGTCTTATTTTTCTAATAAATCTGCTTCAGAAACTGAAACTATCTCAGAGGCTATTTTAGAAGGAGAAGAACTAACCTTTGTTGAATATGATGAAATTTCTGAAAGTTTAGTTCCTATTAATAACACCGTATTAATTAATAATGAAGGTTATATTTTAACAGAACCAGACAATGATGAAGATGAAGATGAGGATCCTCAAGTATTATTTAGACAACCTCCAGGCATAAGAGTTTTATTAGAACCTACGTTTTGGAAAGATAATATTATAGACCAAGCTGGTACAACGGCCCTGAGTAGTAATAATAATTTCGCTGAATATTTCAGAGGTCTTTACTTTAAAATAACGCCAGAAGCTGATTCGGGTAGTTTCTTAATATTAAATGTAGGAGCACAAAACTCAAATATAACAATTTACTATACTCGATTAACTACCTTAACAACTGATGCTGAAGATCTAAGAGAGGAAGCTATTTATACTTTCAATTTTGGTCAAAACAGAGTTAATTTCTTCGAAAATGACTTTACATTACCTTTAGATGAAGGAGATGAAATAAATGGTGATGAGAGGATCTATTTAAAGGGAGGTGAAGGATCTTTAGCTAATATTAAGCTTTTTAATGGTGAAGATTTAGATGAAGATGATGACACGGTTAATACATTTGAAACTTGGAAAAACGATTTTGTTGAAACAGATACTGATGGCAAATTCGTAAAAGCAAAGCGCTTAGTAAATGAAGCCAATCTTGTTTTTTATGTCGATCAAGACTTTATTGAAACTCTAAACGCAGGAGAATTAGAAGAGCCAAATCGCCTCTTTTTGTATGATGTAGATAATAAGTCACCTTTAGTAGATTATTTTCTAGATGGCCTTAACAATAGTATACCTTCGTTTTCAATAATAAACCATCTCGGAACCCTTCAACGTGTTGATGATGAGCCAAATGGAAAAGGCATTAAATATAAAATGAAAATTACTGAACACATTAATAATCTTCTACTAAGAGATTCTACTAATGTTAATTTAGGATTATCACTTACAATCAATGTCAATTTAGAGGAGTTCTTGGCACAAAGGGAAGTATTATTAAATGGCCCTGATGTAACTACACCTGTAAGTTCTATTATTTCACCGAGAGGTACAGTATTGCATGGTAATAATACCGGAGATGAGAGTAAGAAAGTGTATTTAGAAATATATTACACAGAAGAAAACAACTAAAAATTAACCTATGTGTGGAATTGTTGGATATATTGGGCATCGCGATGCTTATCCTATAATAATCAAAGGACTTCAAAGATTAGAGTATAGAGGCTACGATAGTGCTGGTATTGCATTATACGATGGTAAAAAGATAAAACTATCTAAAACTAAAGGAAAAGTTTCTGATCTAAAAGAAAGATTAGAAAGCGAAATTTCAACCGAAGGTACACTTGGTATAGGTCATACACGTTGGGCAACTCACGGAGTTCCAAACGATGTGAATTCCCACCCTCATTATTCTAACTCAGGTAACTTAGTAATTATCCATAATGGAATTATTGAAAATTATGATTCTTTAAGAAAAGAATTAATAAAACGTGGTTACACATTTCATTCAGATACTGATACTGAAGTATTGGTAAACCTAATTGAAGATGTAAAGAAAAATGAAAATATTAAACTTGGTAAAGCGGTACAAATTGCCTTAAATCAAGTTGTTGGAGCTTATGCTATTGCTGTGTTCGATAAAAACAAACCAAACGAAATTGTTGTAGCAAAACTTGGTAGTCCATTGGCTATAGGTGTAGGTGAAGACGAGTTTTTCATAGCCAGTGACGCTTCGCCTTTTATTGAATACACTAAAAACGCCATATATCTTGAAGATGAAGAAATGGCTATTATTAGAAGAGGAAAAGATATTAAAGTTAGAAAGATAAAGGGAGATGCCTTAGTTGATCCTTATGTACAAGAACTTCAACTTAATTTAGAACAAATTGAAAAAGGTGGTTATGATCACTTTATGCTAAAAGAAATCTATGAACAGCCTAGCGCTATTTTAGATACATTTAGAGGTCGATTACTAAGTAATGAAGCGATTATAAAAATGGCAGGTGTTGAGGATAATATGAAAAAGTTCTTAGCTGCAGACCGTATTATAATTGTAGCCTGTGGTACATCTTGGCATGCTGGCTTAGTGGCAGAGTATATTTTTGAAGATTTAGCAAGAATTCCTGTTGAGGTTGAATATGCTTCAGAATTTAGATACAGAAATCCTGTTATTACAGAAAAAGATGTAGTTATTGCTATTTCTCAATCTGGTGAAACTGCAGATACACTTGCAGCTATTAAATTAGCAAAATCTAAAGGAGCATTTGTATTTGGTGTGTGTAATGTCGTAGGCTCAACAATAGCAAGAGAAACTCATGCTGGTGCTTATACACATGCTGGCCCAGAAATTGGTGTAGCATCAACGAAAGCATTTACAACACAGATTACTGTATTAACATTAATGGCATTACGATTAGCTAGAGCAAAAGGCACGATGTCTAGTTCAGATTTCAGACATCATCTAATAGAACTTGAAACGATTCCAGGTAAAGTTGAAGAAGCATTACAATCTGACGCTTATGTAAAAACTGTAGCTGACATATATAAAGATTCTACTAATTTCTTGTATTTAGGTCGTGGGTTTAATTTCCCTGTAGCCTTAGAAGGTGCATTAAAGTTAAAAGAGATTTCTTATATACATGCAGAAGGTTATCCTGCCGCAGAAATGAAACATGGCCCTATAGCATTAATTGATGAGCAGATGCCAGTTGTCGTAATTGCTACCAAAAAAGGGCATTACGAAAAAGTTGTAAGTAATATTCAAGAAATCAAATCTCGAAAAGGTAAGATTATAGGTATTGTTACAAAAGGAGATACAAGTGTAAAAGAATTAGCAGACCATGTTATTGAAGTGCCAGAGACCATAGAATGTCTTACACCTTTGTTAACTACAATTCCATTACAATTATTATCATACCATATAGCAGTTATGTTAGATAAGAATGTAGATCAGCCTAGAAATTTAGCAAAATCAGTTACAGTTGAGTAGCTAACTTAGCATTATAAAATTATTATTTAACAGGTCTTTAAATTGTGAATCTTACAATTTAAAGACCTGTTTTTTTTAAAATAACCTATGCACGCATAATTTTATGAGAATTTATTACTTGCTTTTCATATATTTATTTAAATTGCTTAACAAATAATTAACTAATTCTCTAAAATGAAGACAACCTTAAAGCTTTTTACAATGCTTTTTTGCGTGGCATCCTTTGCTCAGACCACAATAAAAGGTAAAATTATTGACAATACTGGGCTACCTTTACCTGGATCAAATATTGTTGTAGTAGGTACCTCATCAGGTACTATTTCAGATTTTGATGGTAATTACACACTCACAATAGATCAAGAACCTCCTTTTTCTATACGTGTTAGTTACACTGGTTTTGAAACACAAACCATTGAAATCACAGCAAACAATCAAACAGTTAACGTTACTTTAGTTGAAGGTAACGCACTTGACGAAATCGTAATTTCTGCATCCAGAACACCTGAGCGAATTTTTGAATCGCCAGTAACTGTGGAACGATTTGGAATAAAACAAATTAAAAACACGGCATCTGCCGATTTTTATGGTGGTTTAGAAAACTTAAAAGGGGTTGACATTAATGTTAACAGTTTAACCTTTAAGTCTATTAATACAAGAGGTTTTGCTTCTTTTGCCAATACTCGCTTTATGCAATTGGTTGACGGTATGGATAACTCAGCGCCAGCACTAAATTTTCCCTTAGGAAATTTATTAGGTATGATTGAAACTGACGTTAATAGTGTAGAGCTGTTGCCTGGAGCATCTTCTGCTCTTTATGGAGCAAATGCCTTTAATGGTATTCTATTTATGCGTAGTAAAAGTCCTTTTGACGTCCAAGGTATTAGTGCTTATGTAAAACGTGGTGTAACTTCTCAAGAAGCTGCTGGTACTAACGATTTCACAGACATAGGAATAAGGATGGCTTATAAATTTAATAATAAGTTTGCAGCCAAAGTTAACTTTAGTTATTTAGAAGGTACGGATTGGTTCGCTACAAACCTCGATGACAAAGACATGCAAGGAGGAACACGTGAATCTAATATTAATTATGATGGTGTGAATGTCTATGGTGATAATGTTTCTGCAAATATTAGAGATGTTGCTCTACAATTAGAAGCTATAGGTTTAGCACCAGCCGGATCTTCTGCTTTAATACCATCTGTAGATGTAAGTAGAACTGGATATGAGGAAAGGGAACTAACAGATTATGATGCTGAAAGCGTAAAAGCGGATTGGGGATTATATTTTCGCCCATGGGAAGATGACTTCGAAATTCAATATGTGGGTAAAGTAGGTACAGGATCTACCGTATATCAAGGAGCTCAACGCTACAGAATAGATAATTTTTCATTACAACAACATAAGCTAGAAATAAGGAATGATGACTTTTTTGTAAGAGGTTATATTACTTCTGATAAAGCAGGAGATACCTATATTATGGATGTCGCAGGTCCTAACTTACTGCAATCTTGGAAAGCTCATAATGTTTGGTTTGGACAATACGTTGGTGAATTTATCGGACAAACACTTGGTGGTGCTACAGCCGACCAAGCTCATTCAGCTGCTAGACAAACTGCAGAAGTAGGAAGACTTGAACCTGGTACACCAGAATTTCAACAAGCTTTTGATAAAGTAACAAGTGAGACTAGTTTTTTAACTGGTTCTGCAATTAGAGACAATTCTAAAATTTATCATGGTGATGCAAACTATAACTTTGGTGATAAGATAGGATTTGCAGAAATACAAGTGGGTGGTTCTTACAGAACGTACAGATTAAACTCATTTGGAACTATTTACACCGATGCGGATGGACCAATTGACTATTCAGAACTTGGTATTTACACTCAATTACAACGTTCACTTGATTTAAATGAAAACTTAGAACTTAAATTAACTGGATCTATCAGATACGATAAAGCAGAATTGTTTGATGCTTTCTTTTCTCCAAGAATTTCTGCTGGTGTCACTGTTAATGACAACCATAATTTTAGAGCCTCTTTTCAAACTGGTTTCAGAAACCCTGACACACAATCCTTATATATAGGTCTAGAAACAGCCCTTGGTACTTTAATTGGAGGCGCAGCAGATAACGGTGACCGCTATGTAAGAGATTACAGTGTTAGTCAGTTTGCACAAAATAACCTTGGTCAAGCAGGAACAATAACCCAAGCAGCGTCAGCAGCTTATAATAACTCTCTTGGTGCTTCAATTGCAGATGGTTTATCAACACACGACCCTGCATCTAATGGTAGTAATTTTATTGGTAATTCTAGTTTAGTAGTACCAGAACAGGTGAGCTCTTTCGAATTTGGTTATAGAGGTAAGATCGATAACTTTATTATAGATGGCTCTGTTTATTTCAACAATTACACCAATTTTCTTGCGAATGAACAAGTAGTAGCCCCATTGTACGGAGATGTTTCAAATTTTGATTTAACCGGTTATGATCCAAATAATCCAGCATCTGTTGCAGGTTTAAATCCAGATACACAGCAAATTTTAGCAGCATTAAGCAATGATGATTTTCAAGCTTACCAAACCTATACAAACACTGATCAGACGGTTAACTCATATGGAGCTGCTATAGGTGTCTCTACAAAAGTATTTGATGGTTTCGATTTAAGTGCTAATTACACGTGGTCACGCTTAGATTTCGATGTTGCTGAAAATCCAGATTTTAGGACTAGTTTTAATACTCCTGAGCATAAAGTTAAGGTTGGTTTTGGAAAAACTGAATTATTTACAAACTTTGGGTTTAATGTAGCATGGCGTTGGAGCGATAATTACTTTTGGGAAGCATCTTTTGGTGACGGAGAAATCCCTGCATTTAATGTGTTAGATGCACAGATTAATTATACTATCCCAAGTTTAAAGTCTACAATTAAACTTGGAGCTACTAATCTTTTGGCTGATGAGTACTTTACGGCTTTTGGAACAGGATTTATTGGATCTATGTACTATCTGTCTTTGACTATCAATAACTTATAATAAAATTGACAATGAAAAATATTAAATATATAGGACTATCATTACTTGCAACAGTAATGTTCTCATGTGAGAATGAAGAACTTGATGAACTTAGAAACCAAGGTATTGAAGATAGTGCGCCTTTACCAGAATTAACTGCTGGCACGGCAGATTTCTCTTCTTATGTTTCTTTAGGTAATTCATTAACCGCTGGATTTTCTGATGGTACAGTATTTTTAGCAGCACAGCAAAATTCGTTTCCAAGTATTCTTGCGAATAAAATGGCACTCTTAGGTGGTGGTTTATTCACACAACCCTTGGTAAATGATAATTTTGGTGGTTTAGCTCTAGGTGGAACTAGAATTGCTGAACCTAGATTTGTCACTCTTGGAGGTCCTCCGACACCTTTAGAATCAGTTATTGGACCCGTAACTGTGACTACAGACATAGCACTAAATAACCCAACAGGTCCCTTTAATAATATGGGTGTTCCAGGTGCTGCTAGTTTTCATTTACTAGCACCTGGGTATGGCAATATTGCTAATTTATCTGCAGGTTTAGCTAATCCGTATTTTATTAGAATGACTGGAGCAACACCAGATGCTTCCATAATGGAATTAGCGATGGCACAATCTCCCTCATTTGTAACTTTATGGATAGGTGCTAATGATGTCTTGGGTTATGCTACAGGAGGAGCTTCGTCTGGGGCCCCAACACCACAACCAGTATTTGATGGTGCAATCGCGCAAATAATGTCAGCACTTGGAGGTGTTCAAGGTGTAATGGCTAACATTCCTAATGTTACGGATCTTCCTTATTTTACAACAGTACCAAATAACGCGTTAGCATTAGATGCTACCTCAGCCGCTAGCCTTACAGGCTTTTTTCAGGCAGTAACTGGTATTTTTGCTCAAGGTTTAATAGCGCAAGGTGTACCACCTAATGATGCATTAGCTTTAGCTTCTCAATATGCTCTAACATTCAATGAAGGTCCTAATAGGTTCTTAATCGATGTGCCGCCGAGCGCATCAAACCCATTAGGCTTTAGACAAATGACTGAAGATGAATTGTTACTTTTACCTATAGATCAAGGTGCATTAGCTCAAGGTTATGGCTCAGTTGTATTATCTAATGAAGTGCTTCAAGTACTAGGCATACTTCAAACTGGTGGTACAATAACACCTCAGCAAGGCGCTTTAGTTATTAGCGCTGTTAATGGTATTGATGATGGAGATGCTCTAGATAGTGATGAAATTACTGAAATATCTACAGCTATTAGTGGTTACAATGCCACAATACAAGCTGCTGCCGCTGCTGCTGGATTTGGGTTTATGGATGCTAATTCAATATTTCAACAGATGGCTTCTACTGGATATACAGATGGAAATTTTACACTAACAACTAATCTAGTATTAGGAGGAGCTGTATCATTAGATGGTGTTCATCCTACCTCAAGAGGCTATGGATTAGTTGCAAATGAAATTATGAAAGCTATAGATGCTGCATATGGTTCTAATTTTGAAGCTTCAGGTAATTTAGTAGACATTGGAGATTTTCCAACGAACTACTCACCACTGTTACAATAAAATTATAACATTACATATTATAAAAAGTGCATTCAAATTGAGTGCACTTTTTTTATGCAAAAAAGCCCTCTAAAAAGACTTATTTTTTAAATAAAATTATATCTTTGCATCGCGAAAAACTAGCGTACTTAACTTAAATAAGTTAGCTGTTTTTCAGATGTAAATTATTGCAAAACAAAAACATAAGAGTAATGTCAAAAGTTACAGGTAAAGTTGCACAGATCGTAGGCCCAGTTATCGATGTAGAATTCGCTGCTGGTTCAGAGCTACCAAAGATTTATGATTCGTTAGAAATTAACAATCAAGATGGTTCTAAATTAGTATTAGAAGTACAATCTCACATTGGTGAAGATACTGTACGTACTATTGCTATGGATTCTTCTGATGGTTTAAGTAGAGGAACAGAAGTGCACGCAACTGGTGCGCCAATACAAATGCCAATTGGCGAGGATGTTTACGGACGCCTTTTTAATGTAATTGGTGATGCTATTGATGGATTAGGTGATTTACCTAAGGCTGGTGATGCGGGTTTGCCGATTCACAGACAAGCTCCAAGATTCGAAGATTTATCAACGTCTACTGAAGTTTTATTTACTGGTATTAAAGTTATCGATTTAATTGAGCCTTACGCAAAAGGTGGTAAAATTGGTTTATTTGGTGGTGCTGGTGTAGGT
>TARA_R100001369_G_scaffold29172_2_pt1 | contig 28451 bp, 23 predicted proteins | sample TARA_R100001369 | Tara Oceans TARA_R100001369 (sample SAMEA2621528) | marine metagenome | biome: marine biome (ENVO:00000447); feature: surface water layer (ENVO:00002042); material: "saline water (ENVO:00002010), including plankton (ENVO:xxxxxxxx)" | depth 5 m
ACTAAACTTTATTTAAAAAACGCAAAACCATGTTGTTCTATTTTTTAGCTGATATGGCCATTAATTCCTCTAAATATTTTCCCCAAATGGTAGGGTTTGTATGTGTGCCGTGACCTCTGGTTTCATCAGTTATTGGAAGTAATATAAATTTTCCGTTCTCTATTTTTTTAATTTCTTCCTCTATTAATTTCAATTCAGGTGGGTTAACTTGGTCATCTGCAGAATTTACAGCAATTAAAGGTGCTTTAATTTTAGAAAGATGAGGAGCAGGATTATAATTTCGAGATGATTCAAATGCATAGATCATATCGTTAGCGTCCATTATAGACAAATATCTATCAACCATATTATCTAGCATTTCTTCTGATTCTACTCTTGTAGGGGCTTGTTTTTGCCATTGAAGAGGGCTACTTACCATAAACATTAACTGTCCAATAGCTCCAGAAAGCCCTAATTTTGGCTGCTCTGTATAATTCCCGTTTTTCCATTCAGGATCCATTTTAATCAACTTTACAATTAATGCTCGCTGCATCCTGTTTCTCCCAGCGATTTCTACCGGTATACTTGCCAAAGGCATTATAGCATCCATAAATTCTGGATAAGTGTATCCCCAAACCCAAGACTGCATACCACCCATAGAAGTCCCTGTAACCAAACGTAAATGATCAACTTTTAAATGTTCTGTTAGTAATAGATGATTTGCCCGAACCATATCATCATATGTGTATTTCGGAAACTCCATTCTCAAACCGTCACTAGGTTTACTGGACTTTCCATGACCTATATCATCTGTTAAAATAATAAAATATTTAGATGCATCTAATATCTGGCCAGGGCCAAAAAGATTGCCCGCATATATTGAACTTAAAAATTGATGCCCGGTTCCGGTGGTGCCGTGTTTTATTAAAATGGCATTATTTACTTTTCCATCTTCACCCTTAGTTGGTTTTCCCAGTGTTGTATAATGAAGATTCAGGTTCTCTAATTTCTCACCGCTTTCAAATTGAAATTCATCAATAACATAATCACCCTCAACCGGAGTAGGATAATCCTGTGCAAACAGGCTGAAACTTAGAAAAAAGACAAATATTAATACTGAAAATTTATACTTCATAATAATACTTTTTTTAATTTATATAATTAATAACCGGCTGCATTGCCATCTTTTCTGGATTCGGAAGCACCAAAATAGACTCCTTTTTCAGCGTCATACAGAATGGCTTGATACCCACCATAATATCCTCCAAATCCTACTTTATGTCCAAGAGCCATTAATTTTTGAATTTCTTCAAAATCAAATCCACTTTCAATTAATATTTCGCCCTTTCCTAAAGCTAGCTCTCCTGTAACGGTAGAAGATCCAATATGTTCAAATCTGGGCGCATCACCTGCTTCTTGTAAATTCATGCCAAAGTCGATCATATTCATTAAAATTTGTACGTGTCCTTGTGGTTGAAAATCTCCACCCATTACTCCAAAACTCATATAAGGTTTTCCATCTTTTGTAACAAAGGCTGGTATAATCGTATGGAAGGGGCGTTTTTCAGGAGCAAACGAATTTGCTTTTCCTTCTTCTAGGTCAAATAATTCTCCTCTATCTTGTAGCATAAAACCCAATTTAGGAGGAACCATTCCAGAACCCATTCCTCTATAATTACTTTGGATGAGCGAAACCATATTCCCATCTTTATCTGCCACTGTCATATATACAGTTCCAGTATGTTTAACTTTACCGGATTCATAAGTTCCCGCTTTGTCTAAATTTATAAGTTCTCTTCTTTTATCTGCATAGTCTTTTGAAAGCAATTGTTCTACAGGAACTTTCACAAAATCCATATCTGCATAGTACTTAGCTCTGTCTTCAAAAACCAGCTTTTTGGCTTCATTAACTATATGCAAATGCTTCGCGCTGCCAAAGGGAATGGTACTAAAATCGAAATCCTCAATAATATTGAGCATTTGTAATGCAGCAAGTCCCTGTCCATTTGGAGGAAGTTCCCATACATCATAACCTCTATAATTGGCGGAAACCGGTTCTACCCATTCAGAATGGTGATTCGCTAAATCTTCATAGCTAAGAAACCCACCCTGTTCTTTAATAAATTTCGAAATGGTTTTCGCAATCTCTCCCTTGTAAAATATATCACGTCCGCCTTTTGCAATTTTTCTGTAGGTTTCCGCTAAAAAAGGATTTTTAAATAAGTCACCTTTTTCAGGGACCTTCCCATTATTGGTATAGGTTTCTTTAACATTGGGAAATTGCTTTACAAAGCCAGGAACAGAAACTTCTAAATAATAAGCTATAAGTTCGGTTACTGGAAAACCCTCTTCCGCATACTTGATTGTAGGGGCAAGAATTTCATCCATAGATAATTTGCCGAATTTATTGTGCAATTCAAACCAACCATCAACACATCCTGGTACTGTTACTGGAAGAGGCCCAGTGGCAGGAATTTTTGTAATATTATTTTTCTTAAAATACTCTATAGATAATGATTTTGGAGATCTTCCACTAGCATTTAATCCATATAACTTTTGCGTCTTTGAATCCCATATAATTGCAAAAAGGTCACCACCAACGCCACTTCCAGTTGGCTCCATCAAGCCTAAAGCTGCATTTACTGCTATAGCCGCATCAACGGCGGTGCCGCCCTTCTTCAAAATATCCAAACCAATTTGAGTTGCAAGTGGTTGACTAGAAGCCACCATACCATTTTTACCAATTACCTCAGATCGTGTTGCAAAATTTCTTCCTGTAAGTCTATCCTGAGCATAGGAAGATATGCTCAGAAAGACAAATAGGGTAAAAAGTTTTATTTTCATTTATAATTGTTACTTGATTAAAAATCCAATTAAAAAATATCCCAGAATAACTTAGTTTCTGTCTCATCTCCGCCTATGTTGGACGCGGCAGTAACATAATTTGCATTATTCAGTTGTTGTTCATTTCCAGGATATCTCAATCTGTTAGGGAATCCGGAAATGGCATTTTCAGCAAGGGGAAGATCTGGGTGGTCCAACCTCCTCATTTCTACCCAGGCTTCAAAGGGTCTATTATATAAAGCAATCCATTTTTGGAAACCTATTTTCTGCTTCCAATCTCCTGCCGCGGTTGAATATGCCACCTCAGGTTGATTTAAATATTCCTGTGCTTCTTCCATAGTACCTCCCCAATAAATAATGGAAGCTGTTACCGCTTTGTTGTAGTGTTCTTCAGCGGAACCCGGAATATCATATCCTCTTTCTACGGCTTCTGCACGAAGAAATTCAACTTCAACAAGATCTATAAGTACATTAGGAGCATCTGGTGCTGCCACGCGGTCACTAGGTTTAGAACTTTCGGAAAAACTAGTAGCATTACCAACAACTCCGCCGGAATATTCACCCGCAGCATTTAATCCGAAATAACCTGGTAATCGCGGATCATCTAATTCAACAAGCTTATCCAAAAGATCGGTTGAGGCTATAAAATCTGTTCTTCCTGCAAGTACCAATTGGTCATATAATGGATTGTTGTTTGGCGGTGAATTGTAATATTCAATAAATCCATTTTGATCTTTTGAATTAATAGCGTTCGCATTTGCTTGTTCAAATAATGCTTGGGAAGTTCCACTGTCAACATCTGCTAATGTCATCGCCATTCTTAGTTTCAAGGAATTAGCAAAAGCTATCCAATTTGAGACATTTCCTTGATAAATAATATCTTCAGTAGAAGAAAAACCTGGAGAAGAAGCATTTAGATTATTAATATCTTCATCTAAACGTCTTAGTAAATCTGTATATACTGTTTGCGCATCGTCATAAACCGGAAATAGGTTGTTATCATCAAGAGCTTCTGTGTAAGGAATGTCTCCAAATGTCTTAACCAAAATATCATAAGTATAAACTTGCATAATATCTACCATAGCTAGCTGATTAGCTTTTTGCCCTGGATTAAGAGATTCATCTTCATTGATTATACGTGCAGATTCCTTGAGATCGTTTAAAACATCCTTGTACATTATGCTCCACCAGTTCTCATTAATTGCCCTAGTGATATAATCGTAATTTGTCTCCTGTTGAATTACTGCCTGGGCCCAATATTTTACAAAATGTCTGAAAATATTAACGTTAACGCTTGCAGTGGCTAAACCATCAGATAAATTTTTGACGGCATTTGTAAATAAAGGGCCGGGAGGAATAACTGCGGCTCTTTTAGTTTCTTCGTTATAATCTGTAATATCTTTTGTACAAGAAGTGTAGAATAAGATAAACGGAATAAATAATATATATATTTTTTTCATAATCCTGAGTTTATAATTTCAAATTAACATTAAGACCGATTGTTCTGGTAGTAGGATAAGATCCACTTTGATATCCTTGAATGTTACCCGAAGAAAGATTTTCTTCAGGATCTGCATATGGTACATTTTTATGAATGATCCAAAGGTTTCTTCCTATAAGAGATAAATCGATATCTTGAAAGTATTTAGTTGTCCATTTTTCTGGTACAGAATAGGATAAAGATAACTCCCTTAATTTTACATAACTGGCATCATATACAAATTCTGATTGTGGCTCATAAAAACTATTATTAGAGGTTATAGTCACTCTTTTGTCATTAGGACTACCATCCTCTTTAACACCAGGTAAAATAACTCCTCCTCCATCTGCAACAGCATCTCTCACAGGATTGCCAAGATCATTTGTTCCTACTGTTCTAGGATATAGACCTGCAGCACTTCCGTAGTACATATCTAACGAAAACAGATCGCCACCTTTTCGAACATCTACAAGAAAACTTAAAGAAAGATCTTTATATCTAAAGGTGTTATTAATTCCTCCAATCCAATCTGGGTTTATGTTTCCTATAATATTAGAAGTAGTAGAAGACACTTTCCATAATCCATTTTCTTTAACAACTCGCTCTCCATTTAAATACTCATAATCACCACTTTGTAATTCACCGTAAGGTCTACCTACAGATGCATTTAAACTAACTCCTCCTTGAAAAGAAGCTAGCCTTAAATTGGTGCTGTTTTCATAAAGCGAAAGCACTTTATTCCTATTTCTAGAAAAATTGACAATTACATTCCAAGAAAAATTTTCATTCCGTATTGGTGAACCAAATAAAGATAATTCTATTCCTTTATTTTCTATATTCCCTGCGTTAACGAATTTACTTGAATATCCGGTAGCTAATGAAGCTGCTACAGGTATAATTTGATCTACTGTGTTTGTATGATAGTAAGAACCATCAAACCCAAGTCTATTTTTAAAGAATGACATTTCTAAACCAATCTCTTTGCTCTCAGTGTTCTCCGGTTTTAAATTCCCGTTGTTTTTTGTATTTGGTAAAGAAAATAATAGGCCGCTCCCAAATGGGTTAGGTTTTTCATAGACATCCTTAAGACTTCCCCAAGGTGCATCATTACCCACAGTAGCATAATTTGCTCTAATTTTTCCAGATGAAATCCAATCCAGATCTTCTAAATGATGTGAAAAAAGCCAGCTACCAGATATTGCATAATAGTTATAGGCATTCGCATTTTCAGGAAGAGTAGAAGATATATCTCTTCTAAAAGTTCCATCTAAGGTTAAGAAATCTTGATAGATTAAAGTAGCCCCTGCAAAATACCCATCAACAGCTTTAGGCTGATAAGTCTCTATTGGAGCTGGCACCGTTCCTACAGAGTTAGAAACAGCATATAATTTTGGTACTACCAAACCTCCTGAAGTTGATGAAAAAACAGAACTAATATTATTTCTTCTTAGGTTTACTCCGGCTAAGGCATTTAAGTCAAAATCTTCAGATAATTCCTTATTTACCGTTGCTAGAAAATCATAATTTGTTTCATTAAACCTTCTGTCAAATCTGGAATACGAAGCTATTCCTGAACTACCTACAGCCACTCGTTGTTGCTGGAATTCATTATAATTATCTACAGAAACACGACCAAGCAACTCTAACCAATCTGTTAACTTATAGTTTAAAGCAAAATTTCCGAAGATCCTATTTCTTTGATCATCTTGATAATTCTCATATATAGTCCAGTAAGCGTTATTTGAAAACGCAGGCCTTATTCCTTCTGGTGTAGTAGGATCTGCCCAGTTCCAGGTAATATTTCTTCTCGTTCTAAAATAGGCGTCTTTTTGTTCTTGGATGTCGACATTGGTTTGATTAAAATGTCTAAATGTGCTATTAATATTCCGGCCACTGTCATATCCGGTTCCATATCTTCCTTTTCCATCTACCTGCGAATAGTTAGCCATTGCAGACAGGGTTAAGTTTTCTTTTATATCATAACTCGCATTTAGGCTCAAAATATTTTTTAAAACCTGACTATTAGGAACAGTTCCTCTTTCATCATTTCTAGTATAACCAAACTTCACAGATCCCTTGTCTGCAATATTGCCATCTACAATGATACTATTGTTAGAAGATACGGAGGTTTCATAAAAAGTTTCCGGTCCGTTTTCAGGATAAACCCATGGTTTAGGTTTTTTAAAATTAGGAGAAGATTCATCAAAGGCATCCCAATGATAAACCAATAAATTTTCATCATATCGTGGGCCCCATGAACGAGGAGCAAAAGTAGGAACTACTAAATCCTTTATTCCATCACCATTAACATCAGATAATAAAAAACCATCTTGATCATACTGTGCAGAACGACCTGCACCATATTCTTTTTGGTATGTAACAAAGGTAGATTCATCAATTTGACCAACAATAAGGGCACTATTAACAGAAATATTCAAACCTTTTTTACCTCTTTTTGTAGTGATCATTACCACACCATTTGCAGCTCTAGATCCATATAAAGCACTGGCAGCGGCTCCTTTTAGAACGTTAATAGATTCTATATCATTAGGATTAATATCTGCAGCAGCATTTCCATAATCATATCCTCCACCCCCAGTTTGTTGGGAAGCCGAGTTTGTATTAGAATTGTCCACCGGCACCCCATCAACAACAAAAAGCGCTTGGTTATTTCCTGTTAATGATTTTGCTCCTCTAATAACCACATTTACAGATCCACCTATTGCATTTCCTTGAGTAATTTGTAAACCAGATATTTTTCCCGATAAGCCGGAGGCAACATTGCCCACTTTGGTTTGGTTTACATCATCTCCATCTATTTGTTGAGCAGCATATGGCAACGTATTTTTTTCTCTTTGAATTCCAAAGGCAGTTACAACTACGGCATCTAATTCTGCAGCATTTGCTGCCAACATTGCATCAATAATACTATTGTCGCTAACCGTGTATTCTGCGGTTTTTAAACCAATAAAAGAAAACACAAGCACTTGGCCTTTTACTGCCTCAATTGAATATTTTCCATCAAAGTCTGTTTGTACTCCTTTTGAGGTGCCTTTTACAACAATATTAACACCCGGCAAGGGAAGGCCTGAATCATCGGTAACTGTACCAGTGATTGTCATTTCTTGGGCGTTCATCGATGAAATGGTAAACAGCCCTAAAATAAATAAGAGAAATAGTTTCTTGTTCATATTATAATTTGTTAAATACTCAAAAATAATTTTAACCAAATTAGAAGATTGTTTTAAGAAACCTATAACATGTAATTAACCCATAATGATATTATATTACCCTAAAATTTAGCATATAAAAATTTTGACAGTTATATAATATTCGTATAGAAAATAAATCATTTTTTTATAAAAAATTTAATTCTTATATATATGTTAAATTTTAAGAAATGTTTGAGGAAGAATTCTTTGAGGATGTATTATACTGGAAGAATTTGGATAAGAATTTAATTTATGGAATATACCTTTTTAGTGGCTGGAAGATAAATTCGCGTAATTACTTTTTATAATATATAATTAGTTTACAATTCAATTTAAACTCTATCGATCTTATATATCTTGAAAGAGGGATTTGAGTTGAGCTAATCCACCAGAATTAACAAGTTTGAATCTGAAAATAATTTCAAACTTCTGTCTCTTCAATTTAAAAATTGAGATTTATATTGAGAAGGTGTCATATTCTTTAGTTCTTTAAACTTTCTATTGAAATTTGCAATATTTTGAAAACCACAAAGTTCTGAAATTATGGCAATAGGAAGCTCTTTTTCATTATAAAGCAGTTTACATGCATTTTGAATTCGAATTTCGATGAGGAATTGAAAAAAAGTTTTATTGGTTCGATTTTTAAAGTATCTGCAAAATGCATTTTTACTCATGTTCGCCTTTTCAGAAATATCTTCAAGAGAAATAGGGGTATTAAAATGATCCATGGAATATTGAATCACATCATTCATTCTTTTCCCTTCAGCATCTGTATATTTTTTTTTGTACACAAAAGAAGATAATTGCTCTTTTTCTGCATGTATAATCAGGTTTAATATGTTTAAAAGGGAAGCAATACGCAAAATTCGATTTTTATCTTTTAATTTAAGAAAGTGCTTAATGATCATTTTTTGATGAGATAAAAGCTTCATCCCGTAAAATGATTCTTTAAAGAATGGACTCAGCTCAAGTAAATCACTGATATTGAAAAAATCGTCACCAAAAGAATCCTTTGTAAAAAATAAAGTATACATAATCGATTTAGGGCTAACAGAAGGATCACTTCTAAAAACGTGAGGAATGTTTTCTCCAATTACAAGTATATCATTAGCCTTATAATAGTTTATACTATCCCCTACTATTAATGATCCAGAACCTTCAACAATATAGCTTATTTGAATTTCCTCGTGTTGATGAAGTTGATTATAAAACACCACTTCATGATCTTCCTGATACACTAGCGCATCTAATTCTGGTTTTGGTATTTTAAAAGGTAAGACTTTCAATTTTTCTTTAAAATTTGTAGAAATTATATGGTATTTTAATAAATTCTCTAAGATGCAGGTAAGATAATATAAGTTTATGATAATAAATACAAATTATTGCTATTTCAAAATCTTTAACTTTGAATATAAAATAGATCTAAAATGGAAATATCTTGGGAGGGTGTAATGCCTGCTGTCACAACCAAATTCACAAACGATGATAAACTTGACCTTATCGCCTTCGGAAAAAATATTAAAGCACAATTAGATGCTGGAGTAAATGGAATTATATTAGGAGGTACCTTGGGAGAAGCCAGTACCTTGACTGGAGAAGAAAAGGAAATGCTAGTAGTGGAAACTTTAAAAATAGTGGAAGCAAAAGTGCCTGTGATCATTAATATTGCAGAACAATCTACAAAAGATGCAATAGCTGTTGCAAAACGTGCAGAAGAAATTGGTGCCAACGGGCTAATGCTTTTACCGCCAATGAGATATAAGGCAACAGATTTTGAAACTACAGTTTATTTTCAGCATATCGCTCGCAGTACTTCATTACCAATTATGATTTATAATAATCCTATAGATTATAAAATTGAAGTTACATTAGATATGTTCGAAGAACTTATAAAAGAAGATAATATAAAAGCAGTAAAAGAATCTACTAGAGATATTAGCAACGTAACAAGAATCAAAAATAGATTTGGAGAACGTTTAAAGATTTTTTGTGGAGTAGATACGCTGGCTTTAGAAAGTATTGTTGCGGGAGCAGATGGCTGGGTAGCAGGCCTTGTTGCAGCTTATCCACATGAAACTGTCACCATATATAAACTTTTGAAAGCCGGAAAATTAGACAAAGCTCTAAATATTTATAGATGGTTCATGCCATTGCTAGAATTGGATATTTCTCCGCAATTGGTGCAAAATATTAAACTTGCTGAAGTTGCAACTGGCCTTGGAACAGAGAATGTAAGACCTCCAAGGCTGCCTTTACAAGGAGAAGAAAGAAAAAGAGTACTTTCTATTATAGAAAATGCGATGGCAACTAGACCAGGAATTGTATCATCCATGGATATCTAACAAAATAGAAAGCAATGATAACAGGAAAGAATATTATAGGAGAGGAGCTTTCGGCAAAAGGAAATGTTAATTACAAAACTATAGATCCAGAAGCAAATACAGAAAATGAATATGTTTTTTACGAAGCAACAAAAGAGGAAGTAAATCTTGCAGCAGAAAAAGCAAGTAATGCGTTTGAGATATATAAAAATAAAAGTGCCAAAGAAAAAGCTAAATTTTTAGAAGCTATTGCTTTAGAACTTGAATCTTTAGGTGAAGACCTAACCAATATATATACCAAGGAATCTGCTCTTCCAGAAGGACGAGCAAAAGGGGAATGTGCAAGAACAACAGGCCAGTTACGCTCCTTTTCAGAAATGCTGAAGGAAGGTTCTTGGGTAGAAACAATAATAAGTAAAACAGAAGGAAAACCAGATATAAGAAGAATGCTCACGCCTCTAGGGCCAATAGCTGTATTTGGAGCGAGTAATTTTCCGTTCGCATTTTCTACAGCAGGTGGAGATACTGTCAGCGCACTTGCAGCAGGTTGCTCTGTAATTGTAAAATCTCATCCTTTACATGCAGGAACAGGTGAAATGGTATCACGAGCAATTTTGAAAGCTGCGAAAAAAACAGGAATGCCAGATGGAGTTTTCTCCAATTTAAACAGTAGCGGGATTGAAGTTGGGCAGTGGCTGGTAAAACATGCAAAAATAAAAGCAGTGGGTTTTACTGGTAGTATTAAGGCGGGAACTTCCCTTTGCAAACTTGCGGCAGCAAGGGAAGAACCTATTCCGGTGTATGCTGAGATGGGAAGTGTAAATCCAGTTGTGATTTTGCCTTCAGCATTAAAAGACAATGCAGAGGACTGGGCAGAAAAATTCGCTGGATCAATAACAGCAGGAACCGGGCAATTTTGCACAAATCCGGGTTTGATCCTGGGAATTAAAAGTGAAGGTTTTGATAGGTTTATAAATGTTATAGGGAAATCTGTAGAAAATATAGATCCTACCTGTATGCTGCATCCAAATATCAAAAAACAATATGAAACATCAGCTTCTGAGCTTCTTTCGCAAGAAGGATTTACAAAAGTAGGAGCATCTTCAAAAGAAATAAAAGGGAATTATGCACGTCCGCAGATAATTGCAGTTGATGGCGAAGCTTTCTTAAAGAATAAAACCTTTCATAAAGAAGTTTTCGGACCTTTTTCTGTGATTGTGAAATGCAAGGATAAACAGCAACTCACACAAATCATTACGAACCTCGAAGGTCAATTAACGGGAACTATACTTAATTCTGAGGAAAAAGAATTGCAAGATTTTACAGAAACCATAGATGCTTTAAAAAGCAGAGTGGGACGTTTAATTTTCAATGGAGTTCCCACTGGAGTTGAGGTTTGTGCAGCTATGACACACGGTGGGCCATTTCCTGCAACTTCAGACAGTAAGTTTACCTCTGTAGGAATAACAGCAGTAAAAAGATGGGTACGTCCAGTTTCATATCAAGACTGGCCAAATTCTATGCTTCCCCAGGAGTTACAGAATGAAAATGCTATGGGGATTTCAAGAAATATAAATGGAAAAATTACAAAAGACAGTTTATAACCTATGGCTAGAAAAACTTTTTTTTGCATAGATGCACACACATGTGGCAATCCCGTGAGAGTTGTTGCCGGAGGTGGTCCTAATTTAATTGGGGCAACCATGAGTGAGAAAAGACAGCATTTTATAAGAGAATATGACTGGATAAGAAAAGGGCTTATGTTTGAACCCAGGGGACATGATATGATGAGTGGCAGCATTCTATTTCCTCCTTCCAATCCTAACAATGATGTTGGGGTTCTCTTTATTGAAACCAGTGGTTGTTTGCCTATGTGCGGGCATGGTACTATTGGTACGGTAACAGTTATGATAGAAGAAGGATTGGTTACTCCGAAAATTCCTGGAGTTTTAAAACTGGAAACTCCTGCAGGCCTTGTTAACGTTACTTATGTTCAAGAAGGTAAAAAGGTGAAATCGGTGAAAATCACCAATATTAAATCTTATCTCGCAAAAGAAAATATAGAAGTTAGCTGTAATAGCCTCGGAATTTTAAAGGTAGATGTTGCCTACGGCGGAAATTTTTATGCTATTGTAGAGGTACAGGAGAATTTTAAAGGGCTGGAGCATTATCAGCCAAGTGAGCTAATAACATGGAGCCGCGAAATTAGAAGCAACTTAAATAAAAATAATTCTTTTGTCCATCCTGAAGATGAGACAATTAACGGGCTTAGCCATATTCTATGGACAGGTGCTGTTATAGATGAAAATTCTACTGCACGTAATGCTGTTTTTTATGGCGACAAGGCCATAGACCGCTCCCCATGCGGCACGGGAACCTCCGCACGAATGGCGCAATGGTACTCAAAAGGCAAACTATCTAAAGGTGATAAGTTTATACATGAAAGTATTATTGGTAGTAAATTTATAGGTAGAATAGAAGAAGAAACAAATTTGGGAAATAAAAAAGCCATTATCCCGAGTATTGAAGGCTGGGCGGTGGTTACCGGATATAACAATATATTTATTGATGATGACGACCCTTATGCACATGGATTTCAGGTTTTATAAATATTTAAGGAATTGAAAAAAGTAGTTATAATAGGGGGAGGAATAGTAGGCTTGTTTTCTGCTTATTACCTGGTGAAGAATGGTTGCGAAGTAACAGTTGTTGATAAAGGAGATATTACCACAGGTGCCTCTTTTATTAATGCAGGGTATTTAACACCAAGTCATTTTATTTCCCTTTCTTCTCCCGGAATGATTAATAAAGGGTTAAAATGGATGTTTAACAGTGCCAGTCCGTTTTATATCAAGCCTAGACTTGATATAGACTTCTTTAAATGGGCATGGGACTTTAAAAAATCTGCATCCGCATCTAATGTGGAAAAATCAGTACCCATTATAAAAGAGATAAATCTTAAAAGCAGGGATTTATATGAAGAAATTTTGACTTCAGGAGATTTCAAATTTCACTATGAGAAGCAAGGTCTTTTAATGGCATTTGCTTCAAAAAAGGGAGAAGAAGAGGAATTAAAGATGGCGGAACGCGCTGAAAAAGAAGGTCTAGAAGCTGAAATAATTTCTGGAGAAATGCTAAAAAAGATGCAACCCGCATTTTCTGATGAAGTTATTGGCGCAATTCATTATAAGTGTGATCGGCATACTACCCCAAGTCATTTTATGAAAAGTTTAAAAGAGTGGCTTCGCAATAATGGGGTTCAATTTGCACTTGGACAGGAAGTGAAAAATATTGTAGTAGAGAATAATAAAATTGTAGCTATAGAAACAGATCAGGATTCTTTTCAAGCAGATGAATTTGTACTTGCTGCAGGTAGCTGGACTTTTGATTTGGCAAAAAAATTGAACCTTAATATCCCTATTCAAGGAGGTAAAGGTTATAGCATAGATGTAAATCGTACTACCGGAATTAGCATGCCAGCGATATTGGTTGAAGCAAAAATTGCCGTAACACCCATGGATGGATTTACCCGTTTTGCAGGTACTATGGAATTCTCTGGAAATAATTCCACAATAAGAAAGAATCGTGTAGAAACAATATCTAAAGCGGTAAGTGCGTATTATAGAGAAATTGAAATTACTTCACAAGAAAAGGAAAACAGTAAGTGTGGACTTCGTCCAGTATCTCCCGATGGTCTCCCGTTTATTGGTAGAACTCATAAATATAAAAACTTATCTGTAGCGACAGGTCATGCAATGATGGGCTGGAGCCTTGGCCCCATTACAGGGAAACTAATTTCTGAAATTATAACTGGGCAAAAGTCTTCTTTAAACTTACAGCCCTTCAATATTGAAAGGTTTTAGAACCACATTATAATGAATTACATATTTTTAAATTAAGAATTAAAAAACAATGTCGTAATTTAGTTTTCATAATTTTTAAATTGTATTTTTTATCTTCCAATCTTTTATAGAGAATTAAGATTTGTTATTCTAATATTTATAAATGAGTCTTCATTAACTTCATTCTAACCATCAAAAAAGCAATTATGAGTCGGTTATTTCTATTACTCTTTATTATCTCTTTTATAAGTTGTAAGAAAGAAAATACACTTACTGCAGAAGAACTACGTTGGCAACAACATGCTAATAATACCGAAATAATTAGAGATAATTATGGAGTGCCGCACATTTATGGAAAAACAGATGCCGATGCTGTTTTTGGATTGTTATATGCACAATGTGAAGACGATTTTAATCGGGTAGAGCACAATTATATTTGGGCTACTGGAAGACTTGCCGAAGTAGAAGGGAAAACATCTCTTTATAGTGATTTACGTGCCAATCTTTACATGACCAAGGAAGAGGCCATTGAAAACTACAACAATAGCCCCAAATGGCTTCAGGAGTTGTGTGTCGCTTTTGCAGATGGTGTAAATTATTACCTAAAAACTCACCCAGAAGTGCAACCAAAATTACTAACCCATTTTGAGCCATGGATGCCAATGTATTTTAGTGAAGGTTCTATTGGAGGTGATATTGAAAGGATTTCTACCCAAAAGATAAAAGATTTTTATGATAAAACCAAAGATGATAAGTTAGCTATAAACGACGGTTTAATTAGGCTGAAAGATGATGAACCACGAGGCTCCAATGGTTTTGCCATTGCTGGCAGCAAAACAAAATCTGGCAATGCCATGTTACTTATCAATCCACATACTTCTTTCTTTTTTCGTGGCGAAGTACATGTGGTGAGTGAACAAGGATTAAATGCTTATGGCGCCGTGACTTGGGGACAATTTTTTGTTTACCAAGGATTTAATGAAAAAACTGGCTGGATGCATACCTCAACTGGAACAGATATTATTGATGAATTTGAAGAAACCATCGTGAAAAATGGTTCAAAAACCTCTTATAAATATGGCGAAGAATTGCGTCCTATAGATTCTGTGGAAGTTACATTAAACTACAAGTTAGAAGATGGTGAATTAAGCCATAAAACATTCATGATGTACAGAACGCATCATGGCCCAATTACATATGCAGATGGTGACAAATGGGTTTCAACTGCTTTGATGTGGAGTCCAATAAAAGCTTTAGAGCAGTCTTTTACGCGAAGCAAAAAATCCAATCATAAGGAGTTTTATGATATGATGAATATTCGCACCAATTCCTCAAATAATACAGTGTATGCAGATTCCGATGGTACCATTGCGTATTATCACGGCAATTTCATTCCAAAACGAAATGTAAAATTTGACTATACCAAACCTGTGGATGGTAGTAATCCTGAAACCGATTGGCAGGGGATTCACGATTTAAAAGATAATATTTTTGTAATGAACCCGCCAAATGGTTGGATTCAGAACTGCAATTCTACGCCTTTTACCAGTGCAGCAGAATATAGCCCCAAGCGTGAAGATTATCCAAATTATATGAGTTCTTATCCAGAGAATTTTAGAGGTATGCATGCGATCCCGTTATTGACAAAAGCAGAAAATTTAACTTTGGATTCTTTAATTGAATTAGCTTATGATCCCTATTTACCTGGAGCAGAATTATTGATTAGTGGATTGTTGGATGCTGCCCAAAAAACGCCCGCCAAAACGCAAGAAGCTAAAGAAGCCATCGCCTTATTAAAGAATTGGGATTTTAGAGTATCTAAAAGTTCAGTTGAAATGACGTTGACGCAGTTTTATGTAAATGCTTATTTTAAGTCAGAAAAAATTCAGAATAAAGACATGTCTCTCTTTGGGGCATTCGATTATATGAGCAAAACAGCTTCTCCTGCAGAACGCATGGAAGTATTTCAAACGGCTTTAGATAATTTAAAAGCAGATTTTGGTTCATGGCAAACACCTTGGGGAAAATTTAATAGATATCAAAGAACCGATGGTGAAATTGTTCAAGAATTTGATGATGCAAAACCTAGTCTTCCTGTTGGAATGGCATCTGGTTTTTGGGGAGCTTTAGCATCTTTTGGGACAAAATTTGGAGAGAATACCAAAAGACAGTATGGAACTTCTGGAAATAGCTTTGTAGCTGTTGTTGAGTTTGGGGATAAAGTAAAAGCAAAAAGTATGTTAGCTGGTGGCCAAAGTGGCGATCCAAAGTCGCCACACTTCGACGATCAATCACAACGCTATGCAGATGGCTTGTTTAAAGATGTAGCATTTTATAGGAAAGATGTTGAAAAAAGAGCAGAAGCCACTTATCATCCAGGTGATAAAGACTAATAATAATTAAAAAAGGAATTCTTAAAACTGAATAAAAAATCCGCCACTTTTCATTGTTTATTGTTAAGTAGTGAGTAGTGAGCAGTGAGCAGTGAGTATTGAATTTTGAATTTAACTTGCAATAATTCAAAATTTATTCATTCTTATATATCTTACCATCTTTCATTACGAAACTCACCTTTTCCATGATTTTTATATTTTCTAAAGGATTTCCATTAACGGCAATAATATCTGCCAGATATCCATTTTTAATAGTTCCCAACTTATTTAAGTGGAAGTATTTTGCGTTTACAGAAGTAGCCGATTTTAGAACCTCTAAAGGTTTCATACCATATTCTACCATAAGCTCTAGCTCTCTGTAATTTTCGCCATGTGTAAAAACTCCTGAATCTCCACCAAAAAGAATAGTGACTCCTGCTTTTAATGCATTTTTAAATGATTCTCTTTTTTCGGTGATTTTTTCTGGTTCAGGATCACTTCCTTTTTGCCAACCCTTATATCTCTCAATAGCATCACCAGCAGCAAGAGTAGGACATAAAGCTACTCCCTTTTCTTTCATAAGTTGAAAAACTTCAGGAGTACCATTATCGCCATGCTCAATGGTTTCCACACCTCCTTCTATTGCTCTACTCATTCCTTCAGGGGTTATTGCATGAGCTGTTACATAAGTTCCTGCAGATTCTGCAATACTTACCATAGCTTTAATTTCTTCAACTGTAAATGTTGGCAGAGAAGACGCTCCAGATTTCCAATGATAATCGGCGTAAATTTTAATTAGATCAACCCCCTTCCCTAATTGACGGCGGGCGGTACGAATGGCTTCTTCTTTACCACTCACCTCTTCTGCACCTAAGGGAACCTGAACCCCGTCATAAAATCCTTTTGGCCCATAAGCTCCGGTAGCAACAATAGCCGGGCCAGCCACCTGCAATCTAGAACCGGGAATAATGCCTTCTTCAATTGTCTTTTTTATATAAACATCGCTATATCCAGCACCTTCTGTCCCTAGATCTCTCATAGTGGTTATACCCGCCATCAGTGAGTTCTTAACGTGCACAGCTGCTCGAATAGAACGTTCCACTGGTGATTCCTTTAATACTTGATCATTCCAATTAGTTTCGTTATATGGGTGTAGTAAAATATGCGAATGCCCTTCTATAAGTCCTGGTAATAATGTTTTACCATTTAAATCTATTATTTTAGCATTTGCTGGTATTGTAGCATCTTTTTCAGGCCCAGCATAAGTGATTTGATTGTCTTCAACAACCACGATCCAATTGGAATGCATGGATTCTCCATCAAAAACCTGTTGAGGTTTTAATACGGTTTGAGAATATAAATATGGGATAAAAAGGAAAAAAGCTAAAAAGAGGAATTTTATTTTCATGATTTTGATTCTGAGGTAATTTCTTCTTTTAAAGATATAATAAAATTAATTTTTAATAATCAAAGTGTCAACTAGTTCCAAAAGCTACATTATTCATTAAAATTTGCAGAAAATTAAAACCTAAGAGCTAATCAAAGCAGGCTATAAAATAATAAAATGAGATGGACTAGAATATCAGCAAAAGTAAAATAGAGAACTTTTTTAACATTGAAGTTTTCGGCATAAACATATAAAAGAAAAACCCACTATGAATCAAAATCAAAAGAAAATATAAAATTCCGTTTTTACTTTACAATTAACTTCCTGTACGCTAGAAAAACAGAACAAGATCCACGCACAAGTTATGCTAGATATGTTACTAGGCAATTATAAATAGCTTTCAGAAAATCTGCCTAATTAATAACTTTAACATTTTAGGTTCACAAAAAATAATTTTCATTTTGAAATATAGTAGTGTATCTTTAATCAACCCTAGATTATATTTCCTAGGCACTAAAGATGAGTATGTTGAATATCCCTTTATTTTAAATATCTTAAATAGCCTCTTAAAAATCATTGCGAAAAATATAAAATGGAATGGGCTAATTCGAGCTTTTCGCTATTTTTAGAAACGTTTTAAAGATTAACTCCTGTTTTTAAAACTTTTTTAAGATTAAATACGTTAATATTCTGCAACTTGTTATTTCGTGATAAGATAAAAAGTAAATTGCGGCTTGTTATGATGGAAAAAATCTTAATCTACTTAGCCTTAGAAATAAGAGCGTTTTTTTTATGCGCTAAAACTAGCGCTAAGGTTTTCTTTTCCAGATCTCAGATTAAAATTCCTATTGCTTTTAGAACAATTTTAGTGCTTTTCGTTTTGCTTACAGCATTTAACGTCGAGAGCTATGCTCAAAACTGTGAACCCGGATTTCGTTTTTGTCAAGGAAGGTGTCAGCCAGCAAGACAATGTCGACCAGGTGTGCCACCTCCACCAGGACTTCCATTAGATTCTAAAATACCTTTTTTAATAATAGCTGGATTAGGCTTGGGAATCTATTATGTTAGATCCCGAAAGAAAGCTTAATTAAACTCGGTTAATCTCTTTACGTATTTCCCTATCACATCAAATTCCAAATTCACCTGAGCACCTTCTACTAAATATTTAAAGGTGGTATTATTATAGGTATATGGAATAATAGCAACGCTAAATTCGTTTCTTTTAGAATTTACAACAGTTAAACTCACTCCGTTTATAGTAATAGATCCTTTTTCTATAGTAAGATTCCCCAGCGCTTCATCGTATCTAAACGTATAGACCCAACTTCCATTTTCTTCAGTGGATTTTGTGCAAGTAGCAGTTTGATCTACATGGCCTTGAACAAGATGTCCATCCAAGCGAGCACCTAATTTCATTCCCCTTTCCAGATTTACGGCAGCTCCCTTTTGTAAAGACCCAAGGTTTGTTTTATCCAAAGTTTCTTGAATGGCTGTAACCGTATAGATGGAATCCTGAATATGAACCACCGTTAAACAAACACCATTGTGAGATACGCTTTGATCTATCTTTAATTCTGGAGTCATTTTAGCTGAAACACTTATGTGAAGGTTTCCCTTATCATTTGTTATTTCAACTATTTCCCCCACTTCTTCAACAATTCCGGTAAACATGGTCGTAGATTATTGTTACATTTGTATGGTAAAAGTAGAAATAAAAAAGGGGAATTATTATGAAGTCAATTCAAAAGATAAAACTTGGAATTAGCATAGGAGACTTAAATGGAATAGGAGGGGAAGTCGTACTTAAAACTTTTGAAGATGCTAGAATGCTGGAATTTTGTACTCCGGTGATCTTTGCTTCAGTAAAGACCTTGAATTTTTTGAACAAACATTTTAATCTTTCTATAAACTTTCAAGGGATAGAATCTGCCGCTCAGGCAATAGAAGGAAAGATAAATGTTGTTAATCTTTGGAAGGAAAATGTAGTGATCAACTTTGGTGTTGAGGATTCCGAAAGTGGAAAATATGCATTTAAATCTTTAGAGGCAGCAACCAACGCTCTAATAAGTGATGAAATAGATGTTTTAGTTACTGCACCTATAAATAAGAATACCATTCAGTCTGCGTCTTTTAAATTTCCTGGACATACAAACTATCTAGCCCAACAACTAAAGGGAGACAGCTTGATGTTTATGATAACCGATACTTTAAAAGTGGGATTATTAACAGATCATGTTCCTTTAAAGGATATTGCCAGCGTAATCACCCCAGAACTAATAGAGAAAAAAATAGCTATTATAATCAAAACTTTGAAACAAGATTTTAGAGTATCCAAACCTAAAATTGCTGTCTTAGGAATTAATCCACATAGCGGGGATAATGGGCTAATTGGCAATGAAGATGAAGAGATCCTTAAGCCTACACTTCAAAAAATTCGGGATAAGGGAAATTTAGTATATGGGCCATATGCCGCAGATAGCTTTTTCGGGAGTAAGAATTATTTAAATTTTGATGCTGTAATAGCATCTTATCACGATCAAGGATTAATTCCCTTTAAAACATTGTCTTTTGGAGAGGGCGTAAATTATACCGCAGGATTAAATAAAATAAGAACTTCACCCGATCACGGAACCGCATTTGAAATTGCTGGAAAAGATTGTGCAAATATTAATTCCTTTAAAGAAGCTGTTTTTAAAGCTATTGAAATATACAAAACCAGAAAAGAATACCAGAAAATTACCCGTAATCCCTTGAAAAAACTGGGTAAAAAGATATAAACAAAATTTTGTTTATAACGAATTGATAATTCATTATATTTTATATCTTTGCACCTGCCTAAGCTCGAGGGCAGGCGCGTGAAAACGATGATGTTATGAGGAAATTAGCAGAATATACAATCCCTTTTGTAGGTCTGAAAATTGGGAAGCACGGTTTTGAGTACGAGATTAATAAAGAGTTCTTTGAACATTTTGAATACGAAGATTTCAATAGTGCTAATATACATGCAGATGTAGTACTTGATAAAAAAGCTACTATGATGGAGTTTTTTTTCGAAGCTTCGGGAACGGTTAACGTGAATTGTGATCTTACCAACGAAACTTTTGATATGCCTATTAAAGGCGATCTTAGATTGGTGGTTAATTTTGGATCTGAATTTAATGATGACGATGAGGAATTATTAGTATTACCTCATGGCGAGTTCGAGATAAATATAGCTCAATATATATACGAGCTAATAGTATTGGCAGTTCCACTTAAAAGAATACATCCTGGAATTAAAGATGGTACATTAAAGTCTGATGTACTAGATAAATTAGAGGAACTAAGCCCGAAAGAAGGGAATAGTGAAAATAAAAAAAATGAGGAAATTATAGATCCTCGCTGGAATAAATTAAAAAACTTATTAAACGATAAATAATACGTAGCAATGGCACATCCTAAGAGAAAAATCTCCAAAACGAGAAGAGATAAGAGAAGAACACATTATAAAGCTACTGTTCCACAAATTGCTAAAGATCCTACTACAGGAGAAGCACATGTGTATCACAGAGCTCATTGGCATGAAGGTAAATTATACTACCGTGGTCAGGTTTTAATCGATAATACTGAAGAAGTTCAAGCTTAAATTAAGAGCTTTGCAAAATAACAAACTCTCACATCGTGGGAGTTTTTTGTTTTAAGTTGAATAAGTCCTAAAAAGGCCTTATTTTGCACCCCGATTCGAAGAATTTTTAGTACTTTTCTTATTCTAAGCACTGGTTCTTACTTGTGCTAAGAGTTTAAAATTCGATTTTTATGAGTAAAATCACAGCAGCCATAACCGCTGTAGGTGCCTATGTCCCTGACGATATTTTGTCCAATAAAGAATTGGAGAAAATGGTGGACACCAATGATGAATGGATTTTCTCACGCACGGGAATTAGAGAACGCCGCATCCTTAAAGACCCTACTTTAGGAACTTCTTATATGGCTATAAAAGCCGCACAAGACCTAATACAAAAAGCAAACATTAACCCCGAAGAAATAGATCTGGTTTTGCTAGCAACTGTTTCTCCAGATATGCCGGTTGCAGCAACTGCTGTACATGTGGCTACAGAGATAGGCGCTATAAATGCATTTGCATACGATCTTCAAGCTGCTTGTTCTGGATTTTTATATGGAATGTCTACGGCAAGTGCCTATATAGAATGTGGACGTTATAAAAAGATATTGGTAATTGGGGCAGATAAAATGTCTTCAATAATAGATTATACAGATAGAACTACCTGTATTATTTTTGGGGATGGAGCTGGAGCAGTTCTTTTTGAACCAAATACAGAAGGATTAGGATTTCAAAATGAAATATTACGCAGTGATGGGATAGGGAGACATTCCTTAAAGATCGAAGCGGGTGGATCTTTAATGCCACCTTCTGAAGAATCTGTTGCAAGCAAAAGACACTATGTTCAGCAAGATGGAAAAACAGTATTTAAATATGCTGTTTCCAATATGGCCGATGTAAGTGAACAAATAATGAAGCGAAATAATTTAACCAATGAAGACGTAAATTGGTTAATAGCTCATCAAGCTAATAAGCGTATAGTTGGAGCTACAGCTAGCAGGATGAATTTGGCAGAAGATAAGGTGCTAATGAATATAGAGCGGTATGGGAATACCACCTCTGCAACGCTTCCGCTATTATTGAGCGACTATGAGAAACTATTTAAAAAAGGAGATAATTTAATATTTGCCACTTTCGGAGGAGGATTCACTTGGGGATCTATCTATCTTAAATGGGCGTACAATTCTTAATAAACCAACACCCTAATATTCTTGTTATGGATATAAAAGAAATTCAAAATTTAATCAAGTTTGTTGCAAAGTCTGGCGCAAGTGAAGTAAAACTTGAAATGGATGATATTAAGATCACCATCAAAACAGGATCTGGAGATAAGGAGCCATCTTATTTTCAACAAATGCCAATGCAAGGGCAAATGCAACAAGCCATGCCACAGCAGTCTGCTGCTCCTACTCAGAACACGGAAGCTACAGGCGGAGGTGAAGCCAAAGCAGAAGTAGAGAAAAGCAATAATTACATTACCGTTAAATCTCCAATTATTGGAACTTTATACCGTAAACCATCTCCAGACAAGCCAGTTTTTGTGGAAGTAGGAGATAGCATTAAAGTGGGAGATGTTCTTTGTGTGATCGAAGCGATGAAACTTTTTAACGAAATTGAAAGTGAAGTTTCCGGTAAGATTGTAAAAGTATTAGTAGACGATTCTTCCCCAGTAGAATTCGATCAGCCATTATTCTTGGTAGATCCTTCATAAATCGACCTTCTTAATAGATTTTAATTTTACTTTTTTTCAGTAAAAAATATAAAGGTATGTTTAAAAAAATATTAATTGCCAACAGGGGTGAGATCGCTTTGCGAATTATACGCACCTGCAGGGAAATGGGAATAAAAACAGTTGCAGTGTATTCTACTGCAGATGCCGAAAGCCTTCATGTACGATTTGCAGATGAAGCTGTTTGTATAGGACCACCTCCAAGTAATCTTTCTTATTTAAAGATCTCAAATATAATAGCGGCTGCAGAAATAACTAATGCAGATGCTATTCATCCAGGATACGGATTTCTAGCTGAAAATTCTAAGTTTTCAAAGATCTGTCAGGAACATAATATCAAATTCATTGGTGCTTCTCCAGATATGATCGATAAAATGGGAGATAAAGCTTCTGCCCGTGCAACTATGATGGCTGCTGGGGTACCTTGTATTCCAGGATCTGAAGGATTGCTTAAAGATTATGCAGATTGTTTAAAAACTGCACAAGATATGGGCTTTCCAGTAATGCTTAAAGCTACTGCTGGTGGTGGTGGAAAAGGAATGCGTGCTGTGTTGAAAGAAGAGAACCTGCAAGCTGCATGGGACTCTGCTCGTCAAGAATCGGCTGCTGCTTTTGGAAACGACGGGATGTATATGGAAAAACTCATTTTAGAGCCTCGCCATATCGAGATACAAGTGGTTGGAGATAGCACTGGAAGAGCATGTCACCTTTCAGAAAGAGATTGCTCGATCCAAAGAAGACATCAGAAACTTACCGAAGAAACCCCTTCACCTTTCATGACAGATAAGTTGAGAAAGCAAATGGGAGATGCGGCGGTAAAAGCAGCTGAATTTATAAATTATGAAGGAGCCGGAACTGTAGAGTTCTTGGTAGATAAGCATAGGAACTTCTACTTTATGGAGATGAACACTCGTATACAAGTAGAGCACCCAATTACAGAACAAGTAATAGATTACGATCTTATTCGCGAGCAGATTTTAGTTGCGGCTGGAATTCCGCTTTCAGGAAAGAATTATTTCCCTAAACTACACTCTATAGAATGTAGGATTAACGCAGAAGATCCATATAACGACTTTAGACCTTCCCCTGGGAAGATCACCAATTTACATGCACCTGGAGGTCATGGCGTGAGAATAGATACCCACGTTTATAGCGGATATTCTATTCCTCCAAACTACGATTCCATGATCGCTAAATTGATCACTACTGCTCAAACCCGAGAAGAAGCTATCAATAAAATGAAGCGTGCTTTAGATGAGTTCGTGATAGAAGGTGTAAAAACCACTATCCCGTTCCACAGGCAGTTAATGGATCATCCAGATTATTTGGATGGCAATTACACTACCAAGTTCATGGAGTCCTGGAAAATGGATGCCATTAAAGAAGAATAACTAATAAGCCTCGAATTCTCGGGGCTTTTTTTATGGGGTTCCCGCTCCTAAAAGAGCGGTCGGGCTATTCGCTTTTAGTCCCGATGCCTATTTTGGGCATCGGGAGCTATCCGCTGCTATCCCTAACCCGGTTTTTATCATAGTATCCTGTCACATTGAGCCTTTCGAAATGTGAATTTATGCTGTCATCCTAAATATCAAGATTGATTTGTCATTCTGAGCATAGCGAAGAATCTCAATGAAGCAACAACTATTCTACTAAAAATGAGATCCTTCGTTCGTTAGGATGACAAAATGCATTGTGATTGCCTTTAATTGTTCCGATAACTATTCTAACTCGAGATGTCAAACCGAGCCTGTCGAAGTTTTAATATAGAACCCACACATTTCGACAAGCTCAATGCGACTTGATGTGATTGTCACTTCGAGCGTCCCGATAACTCTCGGGATCGAGAAACCTTTTTTTAAACTGTTATCCTTCGACAAGCTCAGGATGACAGTGTCGCATTCTTTACTTTTAACTTGATCTTGTCGACATTGAGCCTGTCGAAATGTGATTTTATTAAAACATCATTCTGTCCCAATAGCTACTAGGATCGAGAAACCTTTTTTTAAATTGTTATTCTTTCACAAGCTCAGTATGACATTGTCGTAATCTTTACTTTTTACTTCACCTTGTCACATTGAGCCTGTCGAAATGTGATTTTCACTTTCAACTATTCTCCAAAACTTTCCGTAAATTCATCCCTTAATTCAGCGTATGAACTTATCCTACTGGGAACAGCAGTCCTGGCTTACTAATGTTGATCACACTATTATAGGTAGCGGAATTGTTGGTCTTAATACAGCACTCAGATTGAGAGAAAAATTCCCAAAAGCCAATATCCTTATCTTGGAACGCGGATTCTTACCTAATGGTGCCAGCACCAAAAATGCTGGTTTTGCTTGTTTTGGAAGTCTTTCTGAGATCTTGGACGATCTTAATTCGCACTCAGAAGAAGAAGTGGTCCAGCTGATTCAAAAACGAGTAGATGGGTTAAATTTACTGCGAAAAACCTTGGGAGATGACTCGATTGATTTCAAATTATGGGGCGGGTATGAACTTTTTACTCCTGAAGACAGATCACTTTTGGAAGAATGCCAAGTGAAAATGGACTATGTGAATAATCTTCTACATCCTGTTTTTAAAGAGATTGTTTTTACTTCTGGCTCTAATAAATTCAACTTTAAAAAGATCGAGAACGCAGTGATCTTCAATAAATTTGAAGGACAGATAAACACAGGAAAAATGATGGAAGCTTTGCTTCAAAAAGCACTCAATGCAGGAATCAAGATCCTTAATAATATAAGCGTGGAGGAGTTTTTAGAAGGAAATTCATCAGTAAAGATCAAAACAGACCAATTTGAATTTTTTACAAAAAAGCTTCTTATCGCCAACAATGGTTTTGCAGCTCAGTTAGGGTTGGAATCGGTTAAACCAGCAAGAGCCCAAGTTCTTATTACAAAACCGATAGAAAACCTTAAGATACAAGGAACTTTTCATTTGGATAAAGGCTTTTATTATTTCAGAAATATAGATAATCGTATCTTGTTGGGAGGAGGTAGAAATCTCGATTTAAAATCAGAGGAAACTACTACGCTTGGTGAAACAGCGCTTATTCAAAACAAATTGGAAACCTTATTAAGAGAAAGCATTTTGCCTGATACAGATTTCGAAATAGATAGTCGCTGGAGTGGAATTATGGGAGTCGGTGTTCAAAAGAAGCCAATCGTAAAACAGCTTTCTAATAATACTTTTTGTGGAGTAAGACTAGGAGGAATGGGAGTTGCCATTGGGAGTCTAGTGGGAAGGGAATTAGCCGATCTTATTCCCAATTAAGAATTTAATCCCTCATTGAAGGTTTAATTCCCCGAGAATTACCTCGAATTTTTAAAAGGAATTACCAATTCATACCCGTGGGCTTTCCTCGAGGTTATTGATTTTTTCTAGTTAATTTTAATTTTTAAAATAGATTTACACAAATTATAATATGAAGAAATTTTTCAGATTCATTTTAAAGCTTATCCTTGGTCTTTTTGCATTTAGCCTATTTATAGTATTGCTTTATAAATGGGTGCCTGTGCCGGCAACACCGCTTATGGCAATTAGATATTTTGAAAATCCGGAAGAACCCATAAAGCATGATTGGGTTTCTTATAATGAGATCTCTGGCTATTTACCACTGGCAGTACTTTCCAGCGAAGATCAGAACTTTTTGAATCATTCTGGATTCGATATGAAAGCCATAGAAAAGGCTGTTGAAAATAATAATAAAGGAAAACGTGTTCGCGGTGCGAGTTCTATTTCTCAACAAACTGCGAAAAATGTTTTTTTATGGCCGCATAGAAATTGGTTTAGAAAAGGAATGGAAGTTTACTTTACCTTTCTTATAGAAACCTTGTGGAGTAAACAGCGCATTATGGAAGTCTATCTCAATAGTATTGAAATGGGGAAAGGGGTATACGGTGCAGAAGCAGCATCCCAACATTGGTTTAATAAACCAGCTTCAAAATTAAATGCATACGAAGCTGCAGCTATCGCAGCCATATTACCAAATCCAAGAGTTTATAGAGCTAATCCGGCAAGTAGTTATATTTCAGGGAGAAAAAGTTGGATTGTCCGTCAAATGCGAAACTATGGACCTTTCAGCATAAAAAATTAAGATGAAAGAGCAATTATATAAGGAATGTGAAAGTTATTTGGAAGAAAAGATAGCTAGGATCTCCCATTCCATACAAGATCTGGAAGCTGCGTTAACAAATGAGTCTAAGAGCAGCGCCGGAGATAAATATGAGACGGGACGAGAGATGATAAATATTGAGATCCACAAGCTTTCTACGCAATTACAGCAGTTCCAGCAATTACAAATAACATTAGAAATTGCGAAGAGAAATGCAGCTACAGAGATAGTTAAAATGGGAAGTTTGGTAAAAGCTTCCAACGCCAATTATTTTATTTGTATCCCGGTGGGAGAAGTAGCAGTAGAGGATAAAAAGGTATATGTAATTGGTGCTGGTTCTCCCATAGCTCGAGCATTAATTGGAAAATCTGTTGGTGATACCTTTAGTTTCAATTCTATATCTGGAACTATAATTTCAATAACTTAGATTCTTATTCTTGAAGCAATAATATTTTTATCTATTGAAATATTTACTTTTTCACCTGCTGCAATTTCTTCAGCATTTTCGAAATAAATGATCTGATTTTTAAGGGATGCTTTAATTAGGAATTTGCCCCCTTTAAAATAAGAAGCCAGTACCTTAACTTTAATAGCTGAAGATTTATCTAGCATTATTTCATGAGGATATATCAAGATCAGTTTTCTGCTGGTTTCGTTAGGAGAAACAGCTCTTAACATCACTTCATTAATATCTCCAAAAAGCGATGCGATATACTTATTTGGCGGGTTGTTATATAATTCCTGAGGAGTATCGTTAGCATAAATTTTTCCGTTTTTCAATACAATGGTCTTGTCTGCAAACGATAGTGCATCGGTACTGTCATGAGTGGCAATAATGCAGGTGATCTTATTTTCTTTGAGGTAGGCAAATAGTTTTCGCCTAAGATTATTTTTTCTGAAATGATCTATATGACTAAAAGGCTCATCTAATAATAACAATTCTGGTTTGTTAGCTAATGCTCGGGCTAAAGCAACTCGTTGCTGTTGTCCACCGCTAAGGTTACCGGCTTTAGCATCTGCAAGATCTGTCATCTCTACAACCTCCAAAAGCTCCATTACGCGCTTCTTTTTCTTTTTGGGATATGCATTGCTTAAGTGTTTGCCAACATTTTCTGCCACAGTAAGAGGTGGCATTAGGTCGAAATCTTGAGCTAAATATTTAATGAAGGGTTCTCCGGGAACTAGGTTGTGGTTCGGGCCTTTTAACTCCTTTTCATTCCAAGTAACCAAGCCATTGGTGTGATGAAGCCCATAGATTAATTGAAGCATGGTGCTTTTCCCACAGCCGCTTTCCCCGATCAGGGATACATGATCGCCTTCAGCAATTTGTAATGTGATTTTCTTTAAAACAGGTGTTTCACTATATCCAAAAGAGACATTTTTTAATTTGAGCATAGGGTAAAGATAAAAGATTTTTTATGTTCAATAAAGATCAATTACGATACACAAAATAGCAAAGCCAGTTTTAATGATGCATTATTTAGCTTTTATTATTATTATTTTACCTTCTAATAAAATAGGATTTAATACCACTTGCTATTTCAGAATTTTTAAAAAAAATTAATTATCTAGA